>WBZS01000407.1_pt1 | contig 58353 bp, 46 predicted proteins | sample 5204201 | NCBI WGS metagenome assembly WBZS01 (sample SAMN12344357, study PRJNA552823) | activated sludge metagenome | biome: Activated sludge suspended growth; feature: Nitrification reactor; material: Wastewater; isolation source: activated sludge from nitrification reactor of wastewater...
ATATGATCGGTCAGCCAACCGGTGCGGATCTTCGGGCCCTGGAGATCTTGCAGGATGGCGAGCGGGCGGTTGAGGCGATTGGCCACCCGGCGCAGCTTGATGATGTTGGCCGCGTGGTCTTCATGCGTGCCGTGCGAGAAGTTGAGCCGCGCGACGTTCATGCCCGCGTCGATCAGGGCCGCGATCTTCTCGTCGGTGTTGCAGGCTGGGCCGATGGTGCAGACGATCTTGGTATACCGCATGCCGGATGTTTCTCTTTCATTCGAGGCGCGCTGCGCGCCTCGGAGCAGATCGGTGCAGGTGTGCGTCCTCGCGGTCACGCACGCGCGATTATACCCATTCCATTATCAAACGCCCTTGAATTCGGGCCGGGTTCAGCGGGTCTCTGGTTCTGGCACCACCGGATCTTCCTGCGCGTGATCCTCGGCCGGCGGCTCCGGCGGGATCGACGCCGTGCGCGCCGGGGGCGCGGAGAGCTGCGGGTGCACACGAGCCCCGGCGCGTTCGGCGCCGCCCGTCAGCGTGTGATACAGCGTGGCGAAGATCTGCACCCACGGCCGCGGTCGGGGCGGTGCGGTGAGCGCGGTTTCGCGCGTGATCAGCCAGATCGACGCGGCCAGCACGGCCACGCCGAGCCACTGGCCCGCGGTAAGCGACTCGCCCAGCAGCAGCGCGGCCGCCAGGATCGTGACGAACACCTCACTCAAGTTGAGCAAAATGGTCTGTGGGCCGCCGAGCTGCTTGACCCCGAGGAAGAGCGTGAGGCGTTGCCCGATCGTGAACAGCGTGAGCAGCGCGATAGGAACCCAGCCGGTGAGCGTGGCGGGCGCGGCCGGAAATCCGACTGCGACGTAACCGATCACGACCGTCACGGCCATTCCGGTGAGCGTGTAGAGCGTGACGGTCGGCGCCGGCACGTCGAAGAGCGTGCGCTGGTTGATGAACACATGCAGGGCGTACAGGCCGCCGGCCGTCACCAGCATCGCGGCCGAGGTCCAGTCCAGCTCGCTCGACCCCGACCACTTGAGCAGCCCGACGGCCAGGATGCCGAGCCCGATGCGCAGCCAGGTCAGCCACGAGAACCGGTGCCCGTCGAGCCACGAGAACACGGTCAGAAAGATGACGTGCAGGGTGAAGAGCAGCTGGGCCAGCGAGGCGTCGACGCGCGCCAGCCCGACGTAGAAGAGCAGTGAGCCCACGCCGTTGACGACCCCGGCCGCCAGACAGGAGCCCAGGGCGAAGGGGTAGATCGCCAGGTACTTGCGATAGAACAGCAGGTGGACGATCCAGAGCAGCCCGGCGGCGCCGACGGTACGCAGCATGGCTACGGCGATCGGCGCGCCGCCGGCCGCGTAGGCCTGTTTGGCGAAGATCGGCAGGAGCCCGGCGGCGATCGCCGCAAGGGCGGCCCAGGCGATACCCGGGCCGAGCCAGCGCTCGACCGGCGGCTTATTCATCCGAGCACCCGCTCCACTTCGACGAGGAGATCGTCGTCCAGGAAGGCGCCCTTTTGCCAGACCGCCCCGACCTGCGCCGCAAGCCGTTGCTGCTCTTCGCCGCTGAGCGAGCGCGCCGTGACCACGATCACGGGGATGCGCCGCAGATCCTCGTCGGCGCGTAGCGCGTCGAGCACGCCAAAACCGTCGAGACCGGGCATCATCAGATCGAGGATCACCAGATCGGGCCGGCGCTGGCGGATCAATTCGAGGCCGGCCAGACCGTCGGCGGCCTCGTGGATGGCGAAGTCGCTGTGGGCCTGGAGCACGCGTCGGAGCAGGCGCCGGCTGTCGGCGTTGTCTTCGAGGATCGCGATCGAGCGCACGCGCGCGTCGATCCGGCGCAGCGCTTCGGGCATGCCCTCGACCTCGGCCTGCGGCGTCAACGAGCCCGTCTGTGCGGGCGTGTCGATGGTCTCCCAGTCGCGCCACCACTGCTGGCCGAGCACTTCAGGCTCGACCGGGAAGGTGTGGCCGGTGCAGTTGATCACCACGGTCTCATCGGGCGAGATCACGCCGCTGCGGATCAGCTTGATGATGCCGGCAAAGGCGACGGCCGCGCCCGGCTCCATCGATAGCCCTTCGAGCTTGGCGAGTTGATGCATGGCGCGGAAGCCGTCCTCGTCGCTGACCGAGAGCATCGCGCCGCCGTGCTCGTCGATGTAGTTCTTGATGCGCTCGTACGCGCGGCCGGGGTCGCCGGTCGCCAGCGTGCTGACGCGGGTGCGCGGTTCCTTGACCGGCTCGGCGGTCTTCAGACCGCGCGCATAGCTGGTGACCATCGGCGCGCAGCCGTCGACCTGGATGGCGGCCAGTTTGGGCAGACGATCGGTCAGGCCGAGGCCATAGAGTTCGCGGAAGCCCTTGCCGGCCCCGATCGGGCCGAGCCCGCCACTGACCGATTGCACATACCAGTCGGGCGCCACATAGCGCGGCGCACCGGGACGCCGCTCGAGCGCGGCAAGTTGTTCGGCGATCTCGAGCGCGATGGTCTTCATGCTCTCGAGCGACGGGATGCTGCGCAGGCCGCGGTCGTAGAACAGGCCGCGCTGCTCGGCATAGCGCAGGGCCAGTTTCTTTGAGGCGTCGTAGGTGGTCGTGACCTTGATGATGTGTGCGCCGTAGAGCGCGCACTCGCGCATCTTATCCGCCGGCACGGTCGGAGTGAGGAAAGCCGTCAGCCGGATGCCGGCGCGCGCACAGTAAGCGGCGTAGGCGATCGCGACGTTGCCGGTCGAGGAGACCACGGCCTCGGTCAGCCCGGCTTCCTTCATCGCCGAGACGGCGAGGGCGGCCTGCCGGTCCTTGAACGATGCGGTCGGGCTCTGGCGCTCGTCCTTGGCGTACAGCCGCGGGTGGCCGAGCAATTGGCCGATGTGATCGAGGTGGATCAGCGGCGTGTCGCCTTCGCCGAGCGTCACCATGCGCTCGGGCTCGCGCAACGGCAGGAGCGCCGCGAAGCGGCGCAGGCCGATATCGCGGTTGCGCCAGTCGGTCAACAGCGCGTCGCGAGCGTCAAGCGGGTACTCGGCCTCCGAGAATTCGCCCCCGCAGCGCGGGCAGGCGATGTCGGTGAGCACAAACGGCCGGCGGTGTCCGCAGTCCTGACAGACGGCGAAGATGCGTTCAAGCATGGTGCGGCGTTCCTCCCCGGACGGCGATCTCAATCGCCGGTCAGGGCTCGTTCCTTTGATGTCTCAACCGGCGTCGGCTCGACGGACAGGTACTCGGGCAGGGCGAAAGTGAAGGTGCTGCCCTGGCCGGGCACGCCGGCGCTGTTGACCCAGATCTTGCCGCCGTGCAGCTCGACCAGCTGGCGGCTGATGTACAGGCCGAGGCCGCTGCCCTCGTGGCGTCGGGTCGGCGAGTCGTCGACTTGCGAGAAGCGCTCGAACAGCTTGCGCTTGTCCTGGTCGGCGATGCCCACGCCGGTATCGGTGACCGAGATCTCGACCCAGCGGCGGCCGTCGCGCGGGGCCGTGACCTCGGCGGTGACCCGGATCGAGCCCTGTTCCGTGAACTTTGTGGCGTTGCCCAACAGGTTGAGCATCACCTGACGCAGACGGGTGGAGTCGGCGAAGACCGGCGGCAGCACAGCCGGGAGTTGCACCTCGAGCGAGATCGGCCGGCCCTTGATCAGCCCGTTGGCGGCGGCCGCCGCGCCCTCGATGACCGGGCGCACGTCGGTGACCTCGAGCGCCAGATCCATCTTGCCGGCTTCGAAGCGCGAGAGGTCGAGCACGTTGTTGATCAGGCCGAGCAGGTGCTGGCCCGAGCTGTGGATGATCGCCAGGTCTTTGCCCTGCTCGTCGCTGATGTCGCCCGACATGCCCTTGAGCATCAGGCGCGAGAAGCCGATGATCGAGTTGAGCGGCGTGCGCAGTTCGTGGCTCATGTTGGCCAGGAACTGACTCTTGAGGCGGTCGACCTCGCGCAGTTGCTCGATCGTGCGCTGTTCGCGCGCGTACTGACGGGCGTTGCTGAGCGAGGCCGCGATCTGATCGGCCAACGGCTGCAGCACCGAGACGTCGTCGAGCGTGAACGCCGTTGAGCCGAGCACGGTGAGCACGCCCAGGGCGCCGCCGGCGGCGCTGAGGGGCAGGGCGAGCACCTGACCGCCGAATTGCGATTGGCGGGTGTTCAGCGCTCGGGCCAGCAGGTCGTCGCCGGCGCCCGAGATCGAGCGCGGCAGCGCGTTTTGATCACCCTGCGCCTGCACCAGCAGCGTGCGGCCCTCGGTGTCCGTCAGATACAGGCCGACGCCGGGGAAGACGAAACGCTCCTGGATCTGTTGCACGGCCAAATGCACCAGGTCTTCTTCGACCAGCAAAGCGCTGACCGACTGGCCGATGCCGGCCGCAACCTCGACCTGCTCGGCGCGGCGTTGCAGGTCGCTCACCAGCTGCGCGTTGCGGATCGCGATCGCGATCTGGCTCGCCATCGATTGCAGCACCTGGATGTCGGCTTCGCCGAAGGCGTTGGGCTTGATCGACTGCACGCTGACCGCGCCAAGCGCCTTGTCGCCGACGACGAGCGGGAGCGCCAGCTCGGATTCGGTGCCGGGCAGCAGCGGGTTGTCGTAGCGCTCGGCGGCGACGCGCGCCTGATTGGCGACCTTGAAGTCGCGGGTGTGGATCGCCTGGCCGATCATGGATTGGCCGCCGACCTCGAGCTTGTGGCCCATCTCCATCAGTTTGCGACCCGATTCGCCGGTGGCGTGTTTGAGCACCGCCAGGCGACCCGTGCCGTCGACCAGGAAGAGCGCCACGTAGTACAGGTTGAACTGTTCCTGGATCAGCTCGGTCGAGCGCACGGCGAGTTGATCGACGTTGATGATCGACGTGGCCGCGCGGCTGATCTGGCTGGCCGTTTGCAGTTGCTGCGCGCGCCGCTCGAGCTCCTGCGCGTTGAGCAGGTTTTCGATGAGCACGGCCGCCTGCTGTGCCAGCAGCATCAGACGGTTGAGCGCGTCGGCCGGGAAGCTGCGCGGCTCGGGGTAGAGCGCGGTGATAAAACCGATGGCTTCGTTGCCGATGACCAGCGGCACGTACAGGGCGCTGCGCGAGTTGTAGCGGATCGTGAACAGGCCGCGCGCGCTGGCGTCGAGCCCCGCGTGCTCGGTGATATCTTCGATCGTCACGATCTGATCGGGGCGCAGCAGCCGGCGCAGCCAGGGCGCGATGTGGCTGCGCACCTCGCCGGCCGCGGCGCCGTGCCCGCTCTCGGGGTAGAGCGCGATGCGCTCGCTGAACTCCGGCGCCTCGCCGCGGGCCGACCAGCGGCGCTCGAAGACGTTGAGCATCAGCTGCGACGTGCCGTCGAGCAGCGTGTTCTGGCGCAGAGCGCCAAGTAGCTCCTGGGCCGTCACCGACAGATTGAGGGCGGCGCTGGCCTTGTAAAGTTGCGAGGCCTCGACCCGGGCCAGCTCGGTCTGCGCGAATAGCTGGGCGTTGTGGCGCGTGACGGCCACCGTGCCGGCGATGATCTCGAGCAGCCGTTGCTGCCCGTCGGTGAAGGCGCGGTCCTGGCCGGCGTTCTCCATCGCGATCACGCCCTTGATCTCGTCGCCAAGCAGCATGGGCACGCCCATGAACGACCGCCAGGTCGCGTCGAGCGCCTGGCCGGTCTGCAGCCCGAGCGAGGCCGGCGTCACCGACCCCAAAACCAACGGTTCGCGATTGCGCAGGATATGCGCGAGCGGCCCGGAGGTGATGCGCTGCGCGGGCAGTTCTTCGGCCTGGCCGTTGACGCGGTACAACGGGAATGAGATCAGTTCGCTGCCGGGTTCGACCAACGCCACGAGCACGGCGTCGGCCGGGAAGATGGCCTCGAGTTGTCGGCCGACCTCCTGCAAAGCGTGGTCGAACCGCCGCTCGCTGCGCAGCGCCTGACCGATCGTGTTGAGCGCCAGCTGGCGGCGGATCTGGTCTTGCTGCTCGTCGAACAGGCTGATGTTCTGGAGGGCCGAGGCCGCGGCCGCCGCGTACAGGCGCACGATCTGCTCGTCGTCGGCGTTGAAGCGTCGGCGCGGCTGCGACTGGGTCAGGGCCAGCACGCCCAAGTCTGAATCGCGCCAGCTGAGCGGCACGGCCAGTGTGGCCGGTGTCGCGGCAAGCTCGGCGCCGGCCGGCGCCGCGTCGACGCGGATGACATGCCGCGCCTTGTACGCCCGCCATACCGGGCCGGTGGCGCTGTTGAGCACTGCGTCGTGCAACGCGACCGGCAGATCGTGGCTGTACGCCAGCGCCAACCCGTCGTCGGCCGACACGTACACGCCGACGCCTTCGGCGTTGGCCAGCGCCATCGCCTCGCGCCCGATCGCCTCCAATAGGCGGGCCCGGTCGTCTTGCGGGCCGGTCAGTCGCAGGATCGCGGTCGAGAGCGACTCCATCCGCTTGGCGTTGTCGCGCGCCTGGCGGAAGAGTTGCGCGTTTTCGAGGGCGAGGCCCATGCGCTCGGCCACCGCGGCCGTGAGCTCGCGCTCGGCCTCGGAGAGCGGCCCATCCGGCGCCTGGACCTCGATGACGCCCAGCGATTGTGACCCGATGTGCAGTGGAACGAAAAGGGTGTTGTGGTTCGCCACAGGCGCGCCCGTAAGGGCCGCCGCCGCGTCGACCTCGACGCCGTCGTAGCGATAGGCCAGCGGCCCGCCCTCGGCGTTGACCATCTGGCGCTCGATCCGGCCTTCATGCAACTGGCGCAACTCGGCCAGCTGCTGTTCCGTGGCCTGGAACAGCCGCGCGTTGTCGATCGCCACGGCGAGCTGGTCGGCCAGGGCCTGCAGCATGCGGACTTCGTCGTCGGGGAACGCGTCGGCCTCGACGCTTTGCACGTCGAGGGCGCCGATCACGACGTTGCGGCTCCGCAGCGGCAGCACGCCTTCGGAGCGCGTATCGGGCAGATCAGGGTTCTTGTAATGCACCTCGTCGTTGGCCACCTGGTTGACGATGCGCGATTGGCCGGTCTGCGTCACCAGGCCCACAAGGCCCTGCTGGCCGACGCGCAGACGATGGCTGCGGGCAAGCATGCGATGACCCGGCTCGCTGTTCGCCGCGCGCAAGACCGCCCACTCCTTCGACTCGTCGATCAGGAAGATGCCGACATGGTAGTAGGCGAAGCGATCGCTGACGAGGTGCGCGGCCGTATCGAGCAGGGTGGGCAGGTCGTGCAGTGTGGTGGCGATCCGCGCGACCTCGGCGCTGACCTCGAGCTGCGACGCGCGCCGGCTGAGCGCGCTGCGCTGCGTGTTGAGGCGGTCGTTGGCCGCCGCCAGCTCGTCGCGGGTCTGCTCGAGCGCCGCCGTTTGTCCGACCAGGCGCGTGCGCGCCGTTTCGAGCGCGTCCTTCTGCCCTGCCAGTGCGACCACGAACGACTGGGTCTCGATCAGCAATCGCTGCGCCGGCAGCATGGTCATCACCACGACCAGGAGCGTCAAGGCCGCTGAAATCCAATAGGAGACATCGTCGTTGGCCGGAATCGCGTTTGGAAGGATGACGTGCGCGGCGCTCAGCCAGCCGAACCCGAACCAGGACAGGGTGGCAAGGGCGAGGGCGCTCAATCCGCCGCGCCGGCCGAACAGCATCGTCGCCTGAAGCACGAAGGCCAGCAGGAAGAGCCGGCCCGCGCCGAGTAACCCGTTGTTCAGCAGGCTGGCCGCGCTGACCCCGAAGGCCAGCACCAGCGTGAACACGGCCCGGCGCGTGTAAGCCAGGCTGTGCCAGCGCGAGAGCGCGAAGGCCAGCAGACACAACAGCGCCGCCGAGATGCCGGTCACCCACTGCACACGCGGGGCGGAAGCCAACACGGCGCTGGCGACGCCGCCGAGCAGCCCGCCGATCGCCCAGTTGCGCAACATCTGCGACAACATATCGTTGCGCGCGGTCTTGATCGCCTGATCGGCGGTCGTGGCGGTGCCGAACGAACCCGCGGTCAGCGGGTCGGCCGAGGCCGGCACGGGCGGAAGCGGCTGGTGCTCAGTCACCGCTGGGGTCTCCTGACCCGGCGTCGGCGGCCGGCCAGTGCGGCGCGTTGAGGCGCACGGTCACTTCGGCGCCGCCGAGGGCGCGACCGAGGTGGCGGATGCCGTTCTGCAAGATCAGTTCAGGGCTGAGCGACGCGCGCATCTGGTCCGTGATCTCGATGATCATCTGCTCGCGTCGACTGCGCGCCTGGCTGGCGTGGACCAGCGCGGAACTCTCGAGCGCGGTAGCCAGCTGTGCGGCCGCTGTCTCGAGCGCGGCGGTCTCCTGCGGCGTGAGCGGCGCCGCGCCCTCCGGGAGTTCGAGTTCGATCGTGCCGACGATTTCGTCACGCATACGGATCGGCACCTGGATGATCGGGCCGCCGGCGCCGGGGCCGGGACGCAGTTCGAGCACCTGCTCGCGCGGCTGGCCCTCGGCCCACGATTGCCAACCCTGATTGAGCGTGCGCTGGTACAGACTGCGCACATCCGCCAGGGCCTGCTGCGTGCGCTGGAAGCTCTCGGCGTTCTCGATCGTGACGCTGATCTGATCCGCCAGGGTTTGCAGGGCCTGCTGGTCGGTCGGTCTGAAGGCGTCGTCCTCGCGACTGTAGAGCTTGAGCACGCCCAAAAGCCGATCGCCCACGGCCAGCGGTAGCGCCAGGATCGACTTGACCTCGGGAAGGTCCGGGTCGGGCGTGAAGTAAGAGTCGGCCGAGTCGGCGTAGGCGATCCGCGCCTGCCGGCGTTGGCCGACCCATCCGACAAGCGAGCGCGAGCCGATCACGAACGTCTGCCCGTGTTCGAGACGCGGCTCGGCGCCGACGCCGGCCGCATCGCGCAGCACCAGGCCAGCGCCTTGCGCGTCCAACATGAACACGGCCACGTGATAGAAGCCGAACCGGTCTTGAATAAGCACGACGGCCTGGCGGAGCAGCTCGGGCACGTCGCGGATGATGGCCGTCAGCCGGCTGATCTCGGCCGTCGCCTGGAGCTGGGCCGTGCGGCGCTGCACGCGTTGATCGAGCTCGCGCAGCGCCTCCTGCAGTCGGTCGGTCATGGCGTTGAATGCGCTGGCCAGCTGGCCGCGCTCATCCGGCGCGCTGACCTCGGCGCGGGCGCTCAGGTCGCCCTCGCTGACGCGCCGGGCGACGCGCGCGAGCGCCGTCAGCGGGCGCGTCAGACTGCGCGCCGACCACCAGGTCGCGACGGCCACGATCGAGACCAGCGCCAGCGTGATCGCGATCAAGAAGCGGATCTGATTGCGCGGCGTCTGCAACGCGATGACCTCGGGTTGCACGTAGGCCAGGGTCCACGACGACAGACTGCGCAGCGGCGTGAGCGCGGCGAGATAGCGGCCCGTGCCGACGCCGGTGTCGATCGAGCCGGTGTAGTACGACGGCTGATTGGGGAGCTGACGCGCGCGCAGCAGGCTCTGATACAACTCGTCGAAGTCGTCGGCCGAAGTCAACTGCGAGGACGCGATCCGGCCCTCGGCCTGCAGAGCCAGCAGCGTGCCCGGGTCTGGCCGGACGACAAAGCGCGGCCCGTCATCGGGCAGCGGCAGGCCCGACGCGAGTTGCTGCGTGTTCTCGTCGTAGAGCATGGCCCAAGACTGCGAGCCCGCGCCGAGCAGTTCGTTGTTGCGTTGCAGCAGGCGGTCGAGCCAGCTCGCGTCGACCAGCGCCACCAGCGCCCCGACCGGCCGGCCGTCTTCGCCGGGCACCGGCGCAAAGAAATACAGCCAGCGGGCGTCGGCGCTTTCGAAGAACACGCCCTGGGCGAACGACCGGTTGCGCTCGATCGCCACACGGGCCATATCGGGCGCCAGGAAGCGCGCGTTCTCGGTGCGTGTCCCGATCAGTTGCCGCGCCTGGTCGTCGAGCACCACGAACTCGCGCACGAACGGCCGCGCCTCCGACGTCTCGACGCCGGCCAGAGGCGCGCGCTGCCAGCTGTTGAGCGTCGACAGGATCTGATCCTTACCGCCGGCGCGGAGCGAGTCGGGTAGAAGGATGTAGTCGCGCAACGTGCTCAAACGTGCCTCGGCGCTGACGGCCGAGAGGTTCGAGTCGACGAAGTTGTCGACCGACGACGCCGATTGCAGCGCCGACGTGTACAGGTTGAGGCTGACCGAGTCGCGCACGGCCAGATCGGTCTGCGTGTTGTTGATGACGCTGGCGACGAAGACCGGGATGACCGTGATGCCGGCCATGGTGGCCAGAATCTTGACGGTCAGCGACGACTCGCGCATGCGCGTGAAAAGCAGGCTCGCGCCGAAGATCGTCAACCCGATCAACAGACCCGGCAGCAGATAGCGGGTGAGCGTGATCTCCGGCGCCAGCCGCGGCCACGTGATCGCAGCGTCGAGCGCAAAGTCGATGCCGAGCAACGCCAGGCCTGTGACGACGCCGAGGGAGATCAGGATGCCGGCCGGGCGCCCGGGCCGCAGAGCCAGCAACGCAAACAGCGCCGTGATGAACAGCGCCGTGATCGCCAGGATCGGCGCGATGTCGCTGACCAGGATCGTGATCAGGATGAACAGGCTGCTCTGGGCCACGAGCAACATCCAGGTGGCGAGATCGACGAGCTTGCGGTACGTCAGAAAGACCGTCGAACCCGTGATGACCATGAACACGCCCAGCCCGGCGGTCACGATGCCCAGGTTGAGACCGCCGTTCAGGCGCCACTGATTGCCGGTGTACACGGTCATGATGGCCGCGATCAGGAACAGGGCGAACGCGAGCAGCCCGGCGCTGCGCTGGCGATTGGCGGTCATCGGCCTTCTCCGGCGGAGCTCGCGACGGCGTCGGCATCCGTGCTCGACCCGAGGCGGATGACCGCCCGACGCGCGTCCAGGGCCAGACCCAGGACACGCGCGCCGATCGACAGGATGCGCTCCGGGTCAGTCGTCTGACTGACCTGCCCAGCCAGCGCGACGACGACTTCCTCCACCAGGCGCGTGCGTTGCGAGCGCTCGAACTGGCGGCTGTTGGCGATGGAGACGGCGAGGTGGTCGGACACGATCTGATAGATCGTCAGGTCTTGGGTCGAGAAGCCACCGGTCTGGCGCGCCTCAAGCAGCAGGACACCGATGACGTCTTCGCCCAACATCAGCGGAAGCGCCAGAGCCGAGCGGATCTCGCCGACTTCGGGCAGGGCGTCGTAGACATTGTCTTCGGTCACGTCGGGCGCGAGCCGCGGCGCATGCTCGACGGCCGCCCAGCCCACGAACGAGGTGGGGTCGCAGTCGTAAGCCAGGCCGCGCATGCGCAGCCGGGAGGCCGCGGTCTCGGTGCCGGCGCGCAGGTGCAGACGCCGATCGAGGTCCTCGCGTAGGAAGATCAGGACCACGTCGGTGCTGAACTGTTCCTGAATGGCGTTGCAGGCGCGCGCGAGCAGCACGTCGAGGCGCTGCGGCGCTGCGGTTGCGGCCAACACCGCCTCGGCTGCCGACAACATCCGGGCGCGCGCCGAAGACTGGGCCTCCAGAAGGCCGAATTGGCGGCGGAGGTCATTGGCCATGCGGTTGAAAGCACCGGCCACGGAGCTGATCTCGTCATCGGCTTTCGGCAGGGTCAGGGCGGTCAGGTTCCCGCTCGACATCCGCACGGCCGCTTCCGATAGGGCCTGCAACGGGGCGAGTTTGCGACGAACCAGCATCCAGGCCAGGATCCCGATCGCGGCCAATGCCGGGATCAGGGCGAGGAGGGCCCAGGCGGCCGCGCCGGAGAGCGGCGCCACGACGTCGATGTAGTTTTGTTCGACGACCAGGGAAAGGCCAAGATCGTTTCCCAGCCAGCGATACGCGCTGATGTAGGTCTGGCCGGGTTGCTCGCCCGAGAAACGCCCGGAGCCCTGAGCGTGGGTCGATGCCGCGCGTACGACTTCGCCGCCGATCGGCACCGGCGCAGACCCGTTTGCACCGATCAGCGGGTCGCCGTCGGGTGTGACCAGATAGGCACGCAGCGCGCCGGAGGTCTCGGACAGGCTGCTGACCAGGGTCACCAGGCTCGAGACGGAGGCCTCGCCCACCAGGGTCCAGCGCTCGGTGGTCTCGGGCACTTCGACGGGGGTGGCGAACAGGAGCGTCAGCCGGTCGCTGGCGAGGCCGGGCTCGTACCGGGCCGGCGACACGCCCGAGGCCCGCACGCTGTTCCAGCCCGGAAACGCCTGGCCGACGCGGGTCGCACGCGAACCCGAAGCTGCCCAGATCTGGCCGTCGCTCGAGCGCACGAGCATAATCGCACTGAACGCCGGGTCTTCAGCGGCATGGGTCTCCAGCCAGGAGGTGGCCACCGCCGAATTGGAAGCATCCGGGGCCAACGCGTCGAGGAGTTCGGCGTCTCGGGCCAGCGCGGTGAGCGTGCGCGAGCGTTGGTCGATCCAGTTGATGACGTCGATGCGGCGGAGGTCGGCCAGAGATTCGACCTGACGGAGGCTGACCTGCTCGAGCGCCGCGGAGGCGCGCTCATACAACACGAATCCGCCGACAAGGGCCGGCAGCAGCGCCAGGGCGACAAAAGTCAGAGATAGGGAGCGACCCAGCCCGCCACTGCGTTGACGAACCGGGGTGGGGGCGTCGGACACACGGCCTCCCGAAAGGGGTTACTGTTCCCAGACCTGCTCGCCGCGCAGCAGGCGCCGGATCTGCTCCGGAAAACGGTCGGGATCAAGGGGCTTGCCTAGGAAACCGTCGAATCCCGCTTCGCGCGCCCGGTTGAGTTGCTCCTGGCTGGCTTCGGCGGTGACGGCGACCACAATCGTATCTTTGATCTTCGGGGTGGCGCGCACCTTCTTCAGCGCGCCATAGCCGTCTTCATAAGGAAGACGCAGGTCCATCAGGATCAGGTCGATCTTGGGCAGCGTGTCGGCGAACTCGACCACCTGCCAGCCCGAAGTCTTCCACTCGCAGCGCGGCACGCCCATATAGGCCAGCATGCGCGCCATGAGCACGAAGTTGGAAACGTTGTCCTCCACGATGAGGATCGTGGCTTCTTTCGGATCCACCGCGACTCGGTTCATATCCGACAGCCTCCATGCTCAGGCGCTTGGGGTGCGCGCCAGGTACTCCGCGATCTGTGTCGGCAAGGCGTCGACGTCGATCGGTTTTTGAATGTATCCGCTGCAACCCGCGGCCAGGCTACGCTCGCGATCACCCTTCATGACGTTGGCGGTCAGAGCCACGATCGGGATGATGTTCAGCCCGGGCGTGGCTCGAAACAGTTCCGTCATCGCGTAGCCGTCGACCTCGGGCAGATTGATATCCATCAAGACCAGGTCCGGTCGGCGCTGCCGGGCTGCGACAAGGCCGCTTGGCCCATCGTTCGCCAGTGTCACCGTATAACCTTCAGCCTGTAACACACGGCTGACCAAAATCCGGTTATCCGGGTTGTCCTCGATATAGAGGATGTGCGCCTTGGGCATGGTCCGGCCTCTCGCTCCCCGTATTGTAGCCCAGCCTGGGGCGTTAACTCCTCGGCCGGAGGCGTAAAAAGGTCATAAAAAGATCGACCTTCGGCGATACGCAGCTCGACCGGTGTGCGCGTGCACGCACGTGCCTCAGACACAAGAGAAGGGATGCCAGACGTCGGCGGTGCGCCTAGACCGTCATGCATCCCTCCCTGTCTCGTGAGCGGGTGATGGGATTCGAACCCACGATATCTTACTTGGGAAGCAAGCGTTCTACCACTGAACTACACCCGCGTTTGCGACGCGGTGATTATAGCGACTCAGGGGCCGTTCGGGAAGGGCGGAGGGCTGCGAGGGGCGTGGAGCGATCACGCTACCGCGCGGCCCAAGCGCAAAGACCAGGTGGCGCCCTCCCTCCATGTACCGCGCTCTACCGTTTTTGCTACACTTACAGACCTATGGCACAACTCACGGGCTCGCAACGCGGGGCATATGTCCAGGCGATGTTCACACGCATCGCGCATCGGTACGATCTGGTCAACCGGCTGATGACCTTCGGGCAGGATCAGGCCACCCGGCGTCGCGTGATCGCCCTGGCCGATCTGCACGAGGGCGAGCGCCTGCTCGACCTGGGCACCGGGACGGGCGACCTGGCGTTTGCAGCGCTCCAGAAGACGCCCGGTGGGCAGGTCGTGGGTGGGGATTTCACGCTCGAGATGATGCGGGTCGGCCAGACCCGGTCCGCAGGCAAACGTGTGCGCTGGTCGGCGACCGATGCGTTGAATCTGCCCTTCGGAAACGCAACCTTCGACGCCATCACCTCAGGCTACCTGATGCGCAACGTCGGCGACCTCGACCGGGCCTGGGCCGAGCAGTTCCGGGTGCTGCGCCCTGGTGGTCGCGTGGTCTGCCTCGACACAACGCCGCCCGGGCGCAATCTGCTGGCGCCCTTCATCAAATTCCACATGCGCGTGGTCATCCCGCTGCTCGGCCGGCTGCTCACGGGCGCCAGCGAGGCCTATCGCTATCTGCCCGACACGACTGTGGGGTTCCTCAACGCCGAGGCCCTGGCCGAGCGCATGCGCCGCGCGGGCTTCGAGGACGTGCGTTTCGAGCGCCACATGTTCGGCGCCAACGCCATCCACTTCGGCCGCCGCCCTCGCTAACCACGACGCCCCAAACCTTCCCGACCCTCTCCAACTGCAAGCCGGGATTCGGGCTAAGCTCCGTCGAATTATGCCCGGCGGGCGATTGCCTGTTGGGGTTTGCGGGGTCTTATGTCTACTTTCGTGCAGGCCTCAAAGGGTCAAGGGTTAGTGGAGTACGCCTTCATACTCATGCTGGTGGCGATCGTCGTGGTCGTGGTGGTCGCCTTGCTTGGACCAGCGGTGGGGAACATGTATAGCCAGATCGTGGTGCGGATCTAAATTGCAGCACATCCCAACCGACACCACGCAATCCCGCGCGTTGCTAACGATTAGAATCGTCGGTTAGTTTTATTCTGGGGGCAACTTTCGAGAACATATAGGAGCTGTTTTATGTTGACATTTGGTTCCAACAAGCGTGGGCAGGGCCTGGTTGAGTACGCGCTCATCTTGGTTTTGGTGGCGATCGTCGTGATCGTGATCCTGAGCCTGCTCGGGCCGGCCGTCGGCAATGTCTTCAGCCAGATCTATCGCCGCATCTGAGCGCGCGCTTCGAAGGTCAACGGACAGGCGAGCCCTAGCGGCTCGCCTGTTTTATTTCTGCTGCGCCCCCGATTTCCCACAGGATGATCTCCGGTGGACAGAGGAAACGCATGCGCGGTGCACCTTTGCCCTCGAGGCCGATGCCGCGCGTGACATACAGCGTCAGGCCGCCCAGCTGGCGGCGCCCGCTTTCGAGGGCGCGGCCATACAGCGACCCGGTCATCAGAGGGCCGATCCCAGGCAGTCGAATCTGACCGGCGTGGGTGTGCCCCGAGAGCTGCAGGTCGATCCCCATCTCGGCTGCGTCCGGCGCCAGGTCCGGCGTGTGATATAGCAGGATGGTCAGCCGTTGGCGCACGTCGCCGTTGAGCAGGGCCGCCACCTGCGGAGCATCCTCGAAGGGCTTGTGGCTGCAGGGCAGACCGACCACGTCGAAGGTGTGGCCTTTGTGAGAAAGCGTGACACGCTCGCCGCGCAGCCAGCGCAAGGGCAACCCTTCGAGCAAGCCGGGCACCAGATCGTCCTTGTCGACGGCCGGGCTGCCGGTGACGGCGACGACGCCCAGCGGGATCGGCAGCTGCCCCAGCTCGGTCAGGATCTGACGGCAGTCGGCCTGCGCCACCGGATCTTCAAGATACGACAGGTTCAGGAAGTCGCCGCTGAACAACACGACGTCGGGTGCGAGCTGGCGGGTGAGGGCGATGACGTCGCGCTCGCGTTGCGTGATCCGCTCGACGTGAAGATCGCCGAGGTGCAGCACGCGCAGCGGCGGGAGGCTCGGGTCGAGCTTTGCGCTGGTCAGCGCCTGGCGGGTGACGGTCAGACGGCGCGGTTCGAACCAGAACCCGTAGGCGACGAGCGCGGTACCGATCAGCTGGGTGGCCAACGCGAACGCGTCGGGCAAAAACGCGAAGGGCAGACGCAGGAGTCCGAGGATCAAGACGTTGGCTTTGGCCGGCCCGAAGGAGATCCGCCGACGCGGAAGACCGGCCAACAGCGCCCAGTCGCCGAGCATGAACACCCACACCATCCCCGCGGCGTTCCAGCTCGACCAGGCCGCGGGCAGCGCGAGCAGCAGCAACAACCCGGCGAAGATGCCGGCCGGAAGCTTCTCGCAGTCATCCATCAGATGCAGAAGCCGATCTAGATCGTTGCCGTCTGTGCCAGGGAAGTGAGTGACGTGTCGGAAGTCCCGTTTCTGCACCATGCCGCAATCGTAGCACGCGCGCGACGACAGGTGTCACGCCACGGCAATGCAAGATGTCGTGTCTTGTACATTTTGTTACTGGATGACTGCATTTTGCGACTGTATGATCTTTGCAGAAGTTGACATGCGTTTTCTGCGGTCCTATACTCACTTTCAACCAAATAGTCGACATCAAAGGTGTCTTCAATCCCGGATGGTTGAAGACGGAAACGGCGAAGCCGGTGCAAGTCCGGCGCTGACGCGCAACTGTTATTTGGCCGCATGATCCAGAGCCAATAAGCCAGGTCGCCCGCCTAGGATGTGTATGCCACGGGCCTCGCTGAAGGGTGTGGATGCCGGCGTCAACCAAGACGCGCGATATCTGACTGAACCTCTTGCCGCCCGCAAGAGGTTTTTTGTTTGTCGTGTCCTGACGGGGTCCCTGGTCTTGAGGCAGGGGAGATCGAGTTCATGAACACGCGATTCGTTTCACTGGTCTTGGCCGGCGCCGTAACGGTGGCCGGTTGTTCGCCGGCGGCGACGTCGACGCCCGAGCCGGCACCCACCCTGGCTGCCAGCGCCACGGTGGCGCCGACGGAAGCGCCGGTGGTCGAGGCGGCGGCGGCGCCCACCGCGGCTCCGGTGGTCGCGGCGCCGAGCGCCAACCTGCGCACGGGCTGCGTCGACAGCTACGCGGAGGGCGTCGACTACTTCCCCGAGAAGTCGACCGTCACCTACAGCACCGGGTTCAGCATCGCCTATCACGGCAACTACAAAGTCATCACGGTTCAAACGCCTTACCCGGGCGCGCAGCCGATCGAGTACGTGCTCGTGCAGTGCGGCACGCCCACGCCCGAAGGCTACAGCGCGGAACAGGTCGTTGAAGTGCCGGTCAAGCACGTGATCAGCCTTTCGACGACCAATCTTCCGCACCTCGACCGGCTGGGCGTGATCGACAGCCTGGTCGCCCTCGACGATGCGACCTATGCGAGCAATCCGCATGTGCTCGAAGGCGTCGCGGCGGGCACCGTCTCCGTGATCGGGAGCGGGCCGCAGATCAATGTCGAGCAGGCGCTGGCGCTCGAGCCCGACGTGGTGCTGGCCTATGGCTCGGGCAGCCCTGAGTTCGACTCGTATCCCAAACTGCTGGAAGCCGGGCTCAAGGTGGTCTTCAACGCAGACTGGCTCGAGAACACGCCGCTGGGTCGTTCGGAATGGGGCAAGTTCATCGCCGCTTTCTACAATGCCGAGGGCGTGGCCGAGAACCTGTTCGACGCGACCGCCGGCAAGTACGAAGAGCTGCAGGCGCTGGTGCGCAACGTCGACACCCGGCCGAGCGTCTTGTTTGGGCTGCCGTTCGAAGGTACCTGGTACGTGGGCGGCGGCAACAGCTTCGCCGCGACCTTCGTGTACGACGCCGGCGCCACGTATCCCTGGGCCGACGACGGCTCGACCGGCGCCCTGCCGTTCCCGTTCGAGGCCGTCTTCGAGCGCGCGGGTGAGGCCGATGTCTGGCTCAACCTGGGTTACGTCAGCGACCTCAAGAGCATGCTCGATCAAGACGCCCGCTTTGGCGAGTTCAAGGCCTTCAAGGACGGCGCGGTGTGGAACAACGACGCGCGGACCTCGGCGGCCGGCGGCAACGACTACTACGAAACGGCGACGGCCGAGCCCGATGTGGTACTTGCGGATCTGATCAAGATCCTGCATCCCGATCTGCTGCCCGATCACACCCTGGTCTATTACCGCAAGGTGGAGTAACCGCAGGGACCCTATGGCTGATCTGACCCTCCCCCGTTCTCGCACCGGAACCGTTCGTTGGCCGCGGACCCTCGGCGTCTGGGTGGCGCTGGCGCTGGCCCTGGCGGCTGCGTTTGCGCTAAGCCTGATGCTGGGCTCGGTGCGCATCCCGCTCAGCGACGTCGTGCGCGTGTTGCTTGGCGGCGAAGCCCAGCGCGCTTCCTGGACCGATATCGTCTGGCTGTTCCGCGTGCCCAAGGCCATCACCGCCGTGTTGGCGGGGGCAGCGCTCGCCGCTGCCGGCCTGCAATTGCAGACGCTGTTCCGCAACCCGCTGGCCGATCCTTACATTCTGGGCGTGAGCTCGGGCGCGAGCCTGGGCGTCGCGATCGTGATCCTGGGGAGCGGGGTCGGCGGCGCCGCCATGATCAGCCAGGGGCTGGGCTTCTTTGGTGAACTGAGCCTGGCCGTCGCCGCCAGTCTGGGCGCGGCGTTGGTGTTGGGCGTGGTGCTCGTGCTCATGCGCTGGACGCACAATATGCTGGCGCTGTTGATCCTGGGCCTGATGCTCGGGTATCTCACCAGCGCTCTGGTCAGTCTGCTGGTGTACACCTCGCAGCCCGAGCGCATTCAGGCCTTCAGCCTGTGGTCGGCCGGCAGTTTCTCGGGCGTGACGTGGTCGCAGCTGGCCGCATTTGCGCCGATCGTGGGGCTGGCGCTAAGCGTGGCCCTGGTCCTGCCCAAGACCCTCAACGCCCTGTTGCTCGGCGAGGCGTACGCGCGCAGCATGGGCGTCAACGTGCGCGTCGCGCGGTTCGCCGTGATCATCAGCGCCTCGCTGCTCGCCGGCGCCACGACCGCGTTCTGTGGCCCGGTGGGTTTTATCGGCGTCGCAGTGCCGCACGTGACCCGGGCTCTGCTCGGCACGTCGGACCATCGCCAGGTCGTGCCCGCGACGCTGGCCATTGGCGCGCTTCTGGCCCTGCTCGCGGACCTGATCGCGCAACTGCCGGGAAGCCAGGCCGTTCTGCCGCTCAACACCGTCACGGCGCTGTTCGGCGTGCCCGTGGTGGCCTGGGTGCTGCTCCGCAGCCGCAGCCCGATCGCGTGAAGATCGCGGATGGCCGAACGCCACTCGCGCACAAGGGTTCCGCGATCCAAAAACATGATTGAATAGCGAAGGTCGAGCTCGTGTCGACCTTCGTCTCATTCTCTGCGGCGGGCGTGCCGCGTGGTCGGTCCGCCCAGGGCAATCGCACCAAAATCGGCTTCGACGCTTTTTTGCCGCGGATTGCGCGGATTTCGCAGATGGGGAGCGGGCTTCCACAATCCGCGTCATCCGCGGCATCCGCGGCAAAAACATGCCTTGTTTGATTGAGGTGCGATCACCCTGTCGGTCCGCCGCTTCTGGCCGTCGCCCGGATTTCGCGCTATTTTCAACACGACCCGGTGGGCCAAACACGAGCCCAAATCAAAAACAGGCTGGGCGCTCTGACCCGGCCGGGAGCACCCGATGCCACGTCTGACCAAGATCTACACCCGCACCGGCGACCAGGGGACCACGGCCCTCGGCGGCGGACAGCGTGTGCCCAAGGATACGCCGCGGGTGGCCGCTTACGGCACCGTCGATGAGCTGAATTCCGCGCTCGGTGTGGCGTTGGCGTTTGGCCTGGATCGCGAACCGGCCGAGATGCTGGCCGTGATCCAGAACGAGTTGTTTCATCTCGGCTCGGATCTGTGCTTCCTCGAGGAAGACAAGACGCGCTTCGCCATCCCGCAGATCGAGGCCCGACACGTCGAACGGCTTGAGGGCTGGATCGATCAACTCAACGCCGTCGTCGGACCGCTGGCGAATTTCATCCTGCCGGGCGGCGCGATCGGTGCGGCGCAATTGCACCTCGCGCGCACCATCTGCCGGCGGGCCGAGCGCGATGTGACGACGTTGCAGGCGCATGAACCCGTCGGCGCCTTCGTCGGCGCTTACCTCAATCGTCTCTCCGATCTACTGTTCGTGATGGCGCGTTTCGAGAACCTGCGCAAGGCCAAAGCCGAGACGTTGTGGGACAGCCACGTCTAGCCTGGACGCGCTGACCTGGAACGACGAAACGCCGCGGTCATCCCGCGGCGTTGTCTGGCGAGGGGGCGCCCGCTTCAGGTCAGAAAATGCGCCGGATATTGTTGAATACCCTTTTTGAATGCCCTTGTTTTTCTGAGAATCGTGGGCGGACCTGTCAGGTCGATGGTTAGAATCCGCGCTAGCGCCCGTACAGCTGACGGTACATCTCGAAGTACCCGAAGGTCGTGGTGACGTAGCCTTTCGCATCGGGCAGGCGGATCACTTCGACGAACAGATCGGGGTCGCCGCCGGCGAGATCGAGCCAGCGCTGTGCGTTGCCGGGGCCGGCGTAGTAGCCGGCCATCAACACGGCCGTGTCGGGCGTGACCTGCTTGGCGACAAAGCTCAGGTAATAGGCGCCCATACGGATCGACTCGCTCGGCCGGTACAGGTCGTCGAGCGTGAAGTTCTCCAGCCCGAGGTCGTTGGCGATCTGCTCGGCCGTGGTCGGGATGATCTGGTTGAGCCCGCGCGCATCGGCGCTCGAGTACGCGTACTTCCAGAAGAAGGACTCGATCCGCATCTTGCTGTACAGGGCGAACGGGTGCAACCCAAACTCGGCACCGGCCCGCTCGACCAGGCCGAGGAACGGCGTCGGGAAGCGCAGGCGCTGGAACAGCCGCGGCCCCTGGGTGCTGTCGACGACGCCGGCCAGGTCGAGCACCTGGCGCGCGCTGCGGATGGCGACGTCGTACACGCCGCGCGCGTTGAGGTCGAACGCGATTTGGGCCAACGACCAGCCATCGGCCCAATACGCGAGCCGCAGCGCCTCGAACTCGGCGTGCGCCTCCTGCTCGAGGCCCAGACGCCAGAGCTCGAGCCCGCGCGTGTAGCGCCCGTCGGCGCGCAGCGCGTCGCCAAGCGACGCCATGCTCGGGGCCGCGCCCGCGGCGACCGGGAAGTGCGTGCTCATCCAGTCATCGGCCTCGACAAGGTCGGCCTGCTCGTCGCTCGCCCACTCGAGCGCGGTCGGCGGCTCGAACGGCTTGCGCCCGGCGCTCAATTGCGCGGCGCGCAGACCGTAGTAGTCGTCGGGCGCGAGCGCCGTGGCCCGCGCCCAGGCTTCTTGCGCGCCGGCGGCGTCGGACGCGGCGGCCCGCGCCTTCCCGATCCACAGCCAGGCCCGCGCCTGCTGCACGGGGTCGGTGCCTGAAGCCGCGGCGCGCTCGAACAACGGCCGGGCATCGTCCCAGCGGCCCTGGCGCACGAGCACGGTCGCGGCTTCGTTGGCGGCCTGCGCGGCAAGTTCCGAGTCGGGGTAATCGGTCGCCAGTCGCGACCAGAGCGAGACCGCGCAGGCCAGGTCGTCGTTGCGTTCGCAGAACCGCGCGGCGCGGTTGAGCGCCGTCGGCGCCTCGGCCGCATCGGGCGCGGCGTCGACGAAAGCGGTCAGGCCTTGCACGTCTTCGGGGAAGGGCGCGAGCTCGCCGATCTCGATGTGGGCCTGTCCCCAGTACTCGGCGCCGGGCAGGCTCGCGGCGTCGGCACGCGTGATGCCCGCGATCTGTCGATAGGCTTGAAGCGCATTGGCGCTGTCGTCCTGCGCGGCGTAGGTGCGGCCGAGGTAGAACCAGGCGGCGAGGTTCCCGGGCTGCTCGGCCAGCAGTCGTTCGAAGGCGGCGACGGCCGGGGCGTAGTTCCCGGCGTTAAGGTTGACCAACCCGCGTTGCAGCTCGTCGACGGGCACGCCGGCGTCGACAAGCGCACGCAGGGCCTCGAGGGTCACGGGCGCACTCGGATACGAAGCCACGGCTTCGAGGTAACGCGCGTGTGCGCCCTCGACATCACCGGCGGCCGCCTGCGCCTGGCCGGCCAACACCAGCGCGCGGGCCTTCTGCCAGCCCGGGCTGTCGGAGGCGAGGATCGCGTCGAACTGAGCCAGCGCGCCTTCGAGATCGCCGGCGCGGATCCTCAATGCAGCAAGGGCCTCGCGACGATCCGCGCCTGAATCGGCCCGCGGCGCCTCGATCGCCGCGGTCCAGGCGGTTGCGGCCGCTTCGTCGTCACCGAGGGCGGCAGCGCTTGTCGCGATGCGTTCCTGCACGTAGCTGTCGATCAGCCCGGGCTGCAACGACAGATACTGACGATAGCGCGCGACGGCGCCGGCCCAGTCTCCATCGGCGCGGGCCAGTTCGCCCAGCCAGAAGACCGCGGCGGCAGCCGTCGCCGGATCCTGCGGCGTCGCGGTCGGAGCCGTGCCGGCGGCGCCCTCGAGCCCGATCGACGATGCGCCGAGGGCGGCGGCCGTGGACGAGAAGACCTGACCGGCCTCCACCGTTTGGCCCGCCGCCAGTAGCGCGCGGCCGAGCCCGAGCTGTGCCCCGGCGTCACCCGGATCCTGCGCGAGTGCGGATCGATAGAGCGTGACCGCACCCGCGGCGTCGCCGGCGTACAGGGCCGCATCGGCCTGCGCGGTAAGACTGACGGGGGTCGGTGTTGCAGTGGGCGCCGGCGTGAGCGTCGGCACCGTCGTGTAAGTGGGCGGCACCGTGGGCGGTGGAGGCGTTGCCGTGCAGGCCGCGAGCGCGAACGCGACGGCCAGCAACAGGGCCCGCCTGAGCTGTGTGCGCATGGAGTCATCGTATCATGTCGAATCGGCGCGGCTCAGGAATTCTACGGAGAGCGAAGGAGGCGGGGAGGGGCGATGGGCGTGAGGCGAAATTGCTCGTGAACAGCCCCGCACTGCCTTGTCACGTCACGGACGCCTGCTATAATCCCGGCTGTTCCACATCGGCGCTCTCCATTTGGGGGCGCCGTCATTGTGTAAGGTGCTTGCCCAATGCGCGTCTTGTGTACCGGTTCGATCGCCTGGGATTATTTGATGACGTTCCCGGGGTACTTCCATGAGCACATCCTCCCCGACCGGCTGGAGAAGATCAGCGTCAGCTTCCTGGTCGACGGGATGACCCGCCAGCGCGGCGGGATCGGCCCGAACATCGCCTACACCCTGGCGCTGCTCGGCGGCGACTCGCACCTGATGAGCACGGTCGGCGAGGACTTCACCGACTATCGCATGTGGCTCGAAACGAATGGGGTGCATACCGCGCACGCCAAGGTCATCGCCGGCACCTTTACGGCGTCGTTCTTTTGCAACACCGATCGCAACAACGCCCAGATCGCATCGTTCTTCCCGGGCGCGATGGCGCTCGCGGGCGTGCAGTCGTTGCACGACCTCGATCCGGTGCCGGACCTGGTCGTGATCTCGCCCTCCGCGCCCGATGCCATGGCCAAGTTCGTCAAAGAAGCGCGCGAGCTCGGTGTTCGATATCTCTACGACCCCAGCCAGCAGTTGGCGCGCATCACGCGCGAGGAAGTCATGGACGGCGTGGACGGCGCCTGGATGCTTGTGGTCAACGACTACGAGGCCGGTCTGATCGAGAAGTTGACCTCGTTGAGCGAGGCTCAGCTGGCCGCGAAATTGCCGGTGCTGGTGATCACACGCGGCGAAGATGGGGCTACGATCTTCGCCGACGGCGTGCGCACCGACATCGCCGCCGTCACGCCCAAAGAGATCGTCGACCCGACCGGCGTCGGCGACGCCTTCCGCGGCGGATTGTTGCGCGGCGTAGCGGCCGGGTGGCCGTGGGCACTGTGCGGCCAGGTCGCGTCGCTGGCCGCCACGTATTGTCTGGAGCAGAAGGGTACGCAGAATCATCACTATACTCAGGCCGAGTTTCTGACGCGTTTCCGCCAGCACTTCGATGACGGCGGTCTGTTGAGCGAGTTGTTCTAGGCTCGCCCGCGCGGTGAGCAGTGGGGCGAGAGACGGATGTCCCGCGGGCCATCGTCTCTCGCCAATTCACAGGAGAAAGAGCATGACGATCGAGCACGATATCAAGGATGCCAAGCTGGCCGAGGGCGGCCGCTATCGCATCGACTGGGCCGGCACCGAGATGCCGGTGCTGAAGCAGATCTATGAGCGCTTCAAGGTCGAGCAGCCGCTCAAGGGCCTGCGGGTCAGCGCCTGTCTGCACGTCACGGCCGAGACCGCGAACCTGATGCGCACGCTGCAGGCCGGCGGCGCCGACGTGGTGCTGTGCGCGTCGAACCCGCTCTCGACTCAGGACGATGTGGCCGCGTCGCTCGTCGTGCACGACGAGATCCCGGTCTACGCCATCAAGGGCGAAGACAACAAGACGTACTACAAGCACATCACGGCCGCGCTCGATCACAAGCCGCACATGACCATGGACGACGGCTGCGACCTGGTGAGCACGATCCACAAGGATCGCACCGAGCTGATCCCCGGCATCCTCGCGGGCACCGAAGAGACTACGACCGGCGTGATCCGTCTGCGCGCGATGGAAGCGCATGGCGTGCTCAAGTTCCCGGTCATGGCCGTGAACGACTCGGCGACCAAGCACTTCTTTGACAACCGCTACGGCACGGGCCAGAGCACGATCGACGGCATCGTCCGCGCGACCAACGTGCTGCTCGCGGGCAAGACCTTCGTCGTCGCCGGCTACGGCTGGTGCGGCCGCGGTCTGGCCTCGCGCGCGCGCGGCATCGGCGCCGACGTGGTCGTGACCGAGATCGACCCGCTCAAGGCGCTCGAGGCCGTGATGGACGGCTACCGCGTGATGCCGATGGCCGAGGCGGCCAAGATCGGCGACGTGTTCTGCACCGTCACCGGCGACATCCACGTGCTCGACAAGCACCATTTCGAAGCCATGAAAGACGGCGCGATCGTGGCGAACTCGGGCCACTTCAACGTCGAGATCAACATCGACGCGCTCGAGGGCCTGTCGAAGGGCAAGAAACGCGTGCGCGAGTTCGTCGATCAGTACACGCTGAACGACGGCCGGCGCATCAACCTGCTCGGCGAGGGTCGTTTGATCAATCTGGCCGCGGCCGAAGGCCACCCGGCGAGCGTGATGGACATGTCGTTCGCCAACCAGGCCCTGGGCGCCGAGTTCATGGTCAAGAACGCCAAGAACCTCGGGCCGAAGGTGGTCACGATCCCCGAAGCGATGGACAAGGAGATCGCGCGCCTCAAGCTCCAGGCCATGGGCGTGCTCGTCGACACCCTCACCGCCGAGCAGGACAAGTACCTGAACTCGTGGGAAGAGGGAACCTAGTCATTGGTGAATGGCGATTTGTGATGTGTGATCGGGAGACCTGCTTTCAATCGCCTATCACAAATCGCCAATCGTGAATTCTCCATGGCCTGTTACCGTCATCCCGAGCGACCCGCGATCGAGCAGTGTGAGACCTGCGGGCGGGCCGTGTGCGCCGCCTGTCTGTGGTACACGGAGGACGGCGAGCGGCTGTGCGAAGAGCACGCCGCGGTGCGCAAGGCGGCCGGCGAGGCGATCGTCCCGCCGGAGCGCTACGTCGAGGCCCACGACGACGCTCAGGCCGATGCCGCGCGCGGCGTCGTCGCCCCAACGGCTCCGTTTCAAGGCAACTCCATCGACGTGCTGGCGCTGGTCGCGGTCGTGGTCGGCGTGGTGGCGTTCAGCCTGAACTTCGGCGGCGTGTACCTGCTGCCGCTCGTCGGGGTGGTGCTCGGCCTGATCGTCGTGATCCAGGCCGGCCAGTCGCTGAACAAAAAGCGCTCGGCGACGTTGGGGTGGGTCGCTATCGGCACTTCCGCCGTCGGCATCCTCATCTGGATCGTGTTCATCTTCGGCTGTCTGGGGCTGACGTTCCTGCCGCTGTTCTTCAGCAGCCTGAACAATCGAAACACGCCTTACGTGACCTACACGACTGTGCCGTATCTGACGCCCACGCCATAGGTCCGAGTGGCTTGAAAGACGCAAGAACGCGCCGGCCGGGAGATCTCCCGGCCGGCGCGTTTTTGCGTCGAAGTGTGCTCAGGGCGTCGGCGTGTCGGTGACCGGCAGCGCGATGACCTGAATGGTGACGAACACGGTCTGGCCGAAGTTGGTGCCGTCGGGGGCGCGGGCCTGCCAGCGCCCGGTGTACGAGCCGGGGGCATCGGGCGCGCGCAGCTCGACCTCCCAGACGCCCTCAGCGCCGGCGCGCGCCGGGTAGATCGCGGCCTCGGAGATGGTGCCCATCGGCTCGCCGTTGGTGAGCGTGATGGCGTAGTCGGGGCCCCAATCGCAGGTGCCGGCGTTGAGCATGCGCCAGCGCTTGGCGAAGATCTGGCCCGGCAGGTACTGCGCTCCGTCGGGCACGGTCACGTCGGCCACGAACTTGGCGTCGTTGGTGCACGGACCGCCGAGCGTCGGCGCGAGAGTCACCACCGGCGGGTGTGTGGGCGTGAGCGTGAAGATCGCCTGGCCGGGGTTGGGGGTCTCGGTGTACGCGGGGCCTAGCGTCTCTGTCGCGGCGGGCGTGCGCGTGGACGGGAAGATCGTGGGTGTGCGCGTGCCGCCGGGTGAGCAGGCCGCGAGCGCGAGCACGGTGATCAGCGTTGCGATTGTCGTCGCGCGCGTCATCGCGAACGTCGTCGGTGCGGCCGTCGGTGCGGCCGTCGGTGCGGCCGTCGGTGCGGCCGTCGGGGTGGCCGTTGTGGCCGCCCTCGCGGCCGCCCGTCCTTCACGCATCGGCTTCGGGCGAGTCGTGATGATGATGCCCATGGTGGTCGAGATCGGCACCCAACAGGTCGTCGGGCCGGTCCCAGGCCCAGAGTTCGATCGGGTTGCCCTCGGGGTCCTGCAGTCGGGCGAAGCGCCCGTACTCGGCCGTCATGCGTTGCACGCGCTCGCCCTCGGCCTCGAGGCCGCGCAGGAACAGGTCGAGGTCGTCGACCCGGTACGTCACCATCAACCCGCGCCCGCCGGCGGTCAGGGTCGGTTTGGCCGGGAAGATCGCGAATTGAAACGTCAGACCGGAGCGGGGGTCGTCGATCTCGCCGTACCAGTTGTCGTCATCCAGGTTGTGCAGGGTGGTGAGCCCGAGCCGCTTCTCGTACCAGGCGGCCAGGGTGGCGGGGTCGTTGGCGAAGAGGACGATGGCGTTGACGCCAAGGATGCGAGCCATAGGCCCATTATGCCCGGTTCGATTCGGTTTGGCAAAGCGTCGCGGTTATGAAGCAAGAGGGAGGTGGGCATGTCGTCGCGGCGGACTCGCGGTCCCATGTCATCTTGAGGGCCAACCAAAGTGATTTGCAGGTGCGCTGAATGAGCCCGAAAGATCTCCTCCGTAGACTCCTGTAACTTTAGGAGGCGCCCCCACCGCCGTGTATGGTGCCAGTCGACGGCATAGAGGTCGTCAGGGAGATCGTTCGGGCTCATTCAGCGAGTCAGATAGCCAGGTGGGTTGGCCCTCAAGATGACATGGGCGGAGGCGGTTGACCGGCACCTGCGAGTCAGCGAACTCGCGCTCTTGCGCTCACCGCTTAACCCTCCCGCTTACCGCTCCCGCGCTCGCCGCTCACCGCACCCGTCGGACCCACTCATCCTTCAGGGTCAGCGAACGCAGTTCGCCCGGATCTTTGAGCGCCAGGAAATCACTGACCAGCCGGTTGAAGCGCGCGGTCTCGTCGAGCATCGGGAAGTGCCGCGACTCGTTGAGCGTCACGCCGTGGACGTTGGCGCCCAGGGCTTCGACGACGGCGTCGCCCGGGGCCGACACCAGCGTATCGCGCGCGCCGTGGGCCAGCAGCACAGGTTGTTGCAACTCGGCCAGCAGTCGCGACATCTCGGCCGCGCGCAGCGCGTCGATGCTGGTCGTCAGCGCGCCGCGATCGGTCTTGGCGGCTTCACGCAGCAGCAGATCGAGGTGCGGGCCGCGGTCGACGAAGCTTTCGATCAAACCCGTGGGTGAAGCGTCGAGTTGTCGGGTGTTCAGGTCGACTGTGTCGATCGGCAGCCCGACGAGCAACGCGCGATCGGCGAGCGCCGGGTACAGGCGGCAGAGCAGGGCCACGACCGCAGCGCCCAGGCCATGGCCGATGAAGGCGGCCTTGACGATCGCCAGCCGGTCCATGAAGGTGCGCAGCAACTCGACCTGGCCGTCGAGGCCGTAATCGGCGCGGCGGCGGGCCGAGTCGCCGAACCCCCACAGGTCCAGCGCGTAAGCGCGGTACTCGCTGCTGACGGCCTGAAGCGTCGGCACCCAGTAGCGCCACGAGCCCAGCCAGCCGTGCACGAAGATCAGCGGCCGGCCGCGGCCCAGCACCTCGTAGTGAACGACGTCGCCGTCAACGATTAATGCGCTCATAGAAAAACCGAAGGGCGATGGGCGCGGAGCGAGGAGCGAGACGCTGCCGCGCCAGGCTCTGTCGTTCCTACGCCAAGATGCTTTTGATCGCTCATCGCTCTTCGCCTTTCGCTCCTCGCTCCTCGCCCTTGGGCTCACGCTCTCGCGAGAATCTCGGCCACCTTGGCCATCAACTGATCGGGCGCGAACGGCTTGAGCAGATATTCGGCCGCGCCCGCGTCGAGCCCGGATTGGACTTCGGCGTCCTGGCCCTTGGCCGAGAGGAACACGACCGGGATGTGCGCCGTGGCCGGATCGGCCTTGATTAGCTTGCACGCTTCATACCCGCTCAGCCGCGGCATGCGCACATCGCTCAGGATCAGCTCGGGCACCTCGCGCTGAGCGACGTGCACGGCCTCCTCGCCGTTTGCGGCCGTCACCACCTGGTGACCCGCGAACTCCAACGTGAACTGGATGAGATCGCGAATGTCGCGTTCATCTTCAGCAACCAGGATCTTGGCCATTTCCACCTCACCGCCCATGGCCCGCCTCGTGCGGACCACGAACACTACACGACTTCTCTTTCGCCGGCCTCGGCCAGCGGCAATGCCAGCGAGAACACGCTGCCCTCGCCTTCCACCGAACGCGTCAGCCACAACCGCCCGCCCTGCGCCTCGATCAGCTGACGCGAGATCGAGAGCCCAAGCCCCGTGCCCGCCTTGGCCATCACCAACGGGTTCTCGGCCCGCAGGAAGCGCTCGAACAGGCGCTTCTGATGCTCGGCCGAAAAGCCCACGCCGGTGTCGGCCACGTCGATGCGCGCTTCGTGCTCGTTCGCATCGATCCAGGCCTTGAACGAGATCGCGCCCCCGGCCGGGGTGTAGCTGAAGGCGTTGTCGGCCAGGTTGGCGAGCACCTGCGTCAGGCGGTTGCGGTCGGCCAGCACTGCCGGCAGGCGGCCGTCGATATCGGACGCGATCGCCATCGGCTTGCCCTCCGACTGGCTCCGACCACGGAGTTGATCGGTCAACACCGCCAGGATGTCGGAGGCCGACACCGGGCGCAGCTCGAACTTCAGCCTGCCGGACTCGATCCGCGAGATCTCGAGCAGGTCGTTGACCAGCGTGTGCAGGCGTTCGGCGTTCGACTTGACCACGCCGAGCAGCTTGCGCTGCTGATCGCTCATCGGGCCCGCCGCGCCAAGCAGCAGCATGTCGACGTAGCCCTTGATCGGCGTGATCGGCGTGCGCAGCTCGTGGCTGACGTTGGTGACGAACTCGCTCTTGATGTGCTCGATCTCGACGTCGCGGGTGACGTCGCGGATCAACGACACGGTGCCGATGAACTCGTCGCCGTCGACGACGTGCGCGAGCGAGATCGTCACCAACCGCTTGTCGAGCAGCTCGATCTGGGTGAAGATCCTGGGCCCATCGGTGCCCAGGCCCGAGCGCGCCGCGGCGTCGAGCCATGTGCGGCCGTCGGGCGTGAACAGGCTGTTGAGCGCGCCGACCGATTTGCCCACCACAAGGCCGCGTTCGAGCCCGAAGATCTGCTCGGCCGCCGCGTTGAGCAGCGTCACCCGGCCGGTCGAGTCGGCCACCAGCACGCCGTCGCCGATGCCTTCGAGGATGGCGCGGTTCTTGGTGGTCTCGACCTGCTGCTCGCGCAGCAGCACGCCCAGACGCTCGGCCTGATCGCGGATCAGGCGGTACAGCTCGGCGTTGTTGATGGCCGAACCGACCTGGTTCGAGGCGGCGGCGACGAGCCGCAGGTGGTCGTCGTCGAAGGCGTTGACGCTCGGGCTGTAGACCAGCAGCGCGCCCAGGATCTCGTCGTTCCACTGGATCGGCACGGCCAGCGCGCTGCGGTGCTCGACGTTCTGACCCACGATCTTCTTCCAGCGCTCGTCCACGTCGAGGTTGTGGATGATCACGGGCTGGCGGTTCTTGATCACCCAGCCCACCAGGCCCTCGCCCTTGCGGAACGGGATCTCCTCGCCGCCGGTCGGGAGCACCTTGGGGCTGCCGAGCGCGGCGCGATAGATCAGCTTGCCCGTGTCTTGCTGGAGCAGGAAGATCGAGCCCTGCGCGGCGTTGACGGCCTCGGTGACGAGGTGCAGCGCGCGGTGAAGCACGCGGTCGAGCTCGAGGCTCGAGGCCAGCTCGGTCGTGATCTGCAGCAGCGTCTCGACCCGCTCGCGTTCGCGCAGCACTTCCTTCGTGCGCTGGTTGACGCGCGTCTCGAGGTCGCTGGCGAATTGCGCGTTGGTCAGCGCGGCCGCGATCTGGGCCGCGACCGTCTCGCTGAGCTCGAGCTCGTCGGACGTGAACTCGCGCAGCGTGCGCGACTCGACCGTAAACAGGCCGACGACCAGGCCCTGCGAGACCAGCGGTGCCATCAGCGCCGAGCGCGCGCCGCAGCGCGTCAGGTTGCCGCGGAATTCGGTGCTCAGGCGCAGATCGTTCTCGATGTCCTCGATCGCCAGCGTGTGACGCTGCAATACTTCGCCCGCGACCACGTCCTGGGCGATCGCCAGGCGCTGACCGACCGCGCCGACATACGGGTGCTCGGCCTCGACCAGGCCGACGCGGCGGTTGTCGTCGAAGAGCATCAGGCTGGCGTGATCGGCGGTGAAGATCTCGACCAGCTGCCCGGCGGCCTGGCGCAGGATCAGGTCGAGGTCGAGCGTGGCGCTGAGCGAGTTGGCCATCCGGTTGAGGAAGGTCATGCGCTCGTTGCGCTCGCCGAGCTCGACCGCGCGGGTCTGCACCTCGACCAACAGACGCGCGTTCTGCAACGCGACCGCGGCCTGGTTGGCCAGCGTCTGCGCCAGCTCGACCTCGCCCGGCGTATAGCGACGGCGCGTCCGCGTCTCTTCGATCTGCAGCATGCCGACCGGCACGCCCGAGGCGACCAGCGGCAGGATGAGCGTGGAGCGCGTGCCGCGGCGGCGCAGTGACTCGCGGTACGGTTCGAGCAGGCCGGTGGTCTCGACGTCCTCGACCACGATCGGCGCCAGCGTCTCGCGGGCGCGCGCGAAAGCCGCGGCCAGCGGGGCGGGCGGGAAGCTGCTGGCGGGTTGATGCGCGGCCAGCACGGCGCTGCCCTCGGGCTCGAGCGTGAACAGCGCAAGCTGCGGCGCGTCGAGCGCGGACGAGACCTCGCGCACGAGCGTGTCGTACAGCGCGTACAGGTCAAGCGTGCGGCTGAGCTGGCTCGAGATGCGATTGAGCAGGGCCAGACGCTGCGAACGCGCGTCGATCTCGATGCGCCGCTGCTCGTTCTCCTCGAACAAGCGCGCGTTGTCGAGCGCGGTCGCGGCCTGATTGGCGAAGGCCGTCAACAGCCCGACCACGTCGTTGGCGTAGAAGTTCGGCTCGACCTTGTCGAGCGCCAGCGCGCCGATCACCCGGCCCTTGCTCACCAGCGGCACGCCCAGCCACGAGTGGGTCGTGCCGAACATGCCGGCCGGGAAACGCGGGTCGAGCACGACGTCGCGCACCACGATCGCGGTGCCGGTGCGCGCCATCTCCGAGAAGAGCGCGCTGTCGCTGATCGCGACGCGCAGCCCGATGCGTTCGGCGTCGCTGTCTTCCGGCGCGTCCGCAGCCGGCGCCGCGCCAGAGAGCGGTTTCGTCTTCGTGCCGCCGAAGCCGCGGGCGGCGGCCACGCGCAGGTCTTCGCCGTCGCGCAGCCAGAGCGTGGCGCTGTCGAAAGGCACGACGCCGGCCAGGTGTTCGACCATCGACAGCGCGACGTCGTCGGTGCGCAGGGTGGTGTTGATCTGGCGCGTCGCCTCGGCCAGCGCGGTCAGCTGGGTCGCGCGGCGTTGCGCGGCCTGCACCAGGCGGGCGTTCTCGATGGCCAGCGCGGCCTGATTGGCGAAGATCTCGGCGACCTCGACCAGGCTGATGTCGGGGCGGCGTGCGTCGACGGGCGCGGCAAGTGTGATCACACCCAGCAGCGTGCGGCCGGCTGGCTCGGGGTCGTCGACGCTCGGCTCTGAATCCGGGTTCTGCGGACCGGCGCCGAACATGGGCACCACCAGCAGGTCGCCGGTGCGCCAGGCGCGGATATCGTCGTCGGGCGCGGCCTGCAAGGGCGAGGTCGGGCCGCCGGTGAAGGCCTGGGTCAGGTCGGCGGCGTGCTCGGCCGGCAGGAAGTACGAGGCGCTGACGCGGTAGGCCTCGCGCATCAGGCGCTCGAGCCGGTACCAGGGCTGGCTGACCGGGCCGCTGCGCAGCGCCGGGCCGCCCTCGACGCCGACCGCGGCCAGACGCTGGCCGATCTGGGCGAAGGCGTCGCGCACGAACACGCTCACCTGCCGGTAGCCGACCGATTCGTGCAGCCCTGTGGCGATGGCCTGCAGGTTGGAGGTGAGCGCGGTGTCGGCGCGGACGCTGCGCGAGATGTCGAGCAGGTGGCTGAGCTGCTCGGCGCGTTGTTGCATCACGGCGCTGCGCCGCGCCTCGTCTTCGAAGCGCCGCGCGTTGACGATGGCGGTCGCCGTCTGGGCGGCCAGCGCGGTGAGGATGTCTTCCACCGAAGCGTCGAAGCCGCCGGGCCGCGAGGTCTCGAGCCAGATCACGCCCGCGGAGCGGCCTTCGACCAGGATCGGCACCGCCACGGCGTGGCCGTCGTACGCGCGGGCCGGGTGGCCGGTGGCCAGCGCCTCGCGCTCGAGGATGCGCTCAGGGCTCAGACCCGCCGCCGCGGCCTCGTCGGTGAGCAGCGTGATCGTGCCGCGGTCGGCGCGGGTGGCGCGCACGGCCTCGGCATGCACCAGGCGCAGGATGCGCTCGCGCTCGAGGCTGCCGTTGAGCTCGCGGCTGACGTGCGTGAGCGCGGTCAGTTGCTCGACCCGGCGCTGCAGGTCCTGGTCGGTGGCCGCCACAAGCCGCGCGCGCTCAAGCGCCGACGCGATCTGGGCCGCGATGATGGCCAGCAGCTGCAGGTCGTCGTGCGTGAAAGCGCGCTCGCTGTGTGCGCCGATCAGGATCTCGCCCAGCGCGCGGTCGCCGGCGAGCAGCGGCATCGCGGCCAGCGACTCGAGCTGTTGGTCGATGACCAGCGTGCTGTACGGACCGGTGGCTGCGGCGTGGAGCAGGGCGCGCTCGTGGTGCACGAGCTCGGCCCGGCCGCAGGCCGTCTCGGCGCGCGGGGTCAGGTGGAGCAGGCCGTGCGAACCGGCCGGTAGACCGATCACGGAGTCGGTTTGGGGCAGCAGATCGCCGCGCGCGTCGTCGACCAGCACCACGGCGCCGATGTCGAAGCCGAGCAGCCGGTGCGCGAGGTGGATGGCCGTGCCGGCCACGCCGTCGATCGAGTTCTCGGCGGCCAGGGCGCCCGCGAGTTCGGCGAGGCGTTCGGCCTGGATGGCGCGCGCGCGCGCCTCGCGCACCAGACGCGTGTTCTCGAGCATGGCGCTGGCCTGCCGCGCGATCGTCGCCAGGCGGTCCGCGTCGCGCCGATCGAAGGGCTGCTGGTCGCGGCGGTTCGCGACCTGGAGCGCGCCGACGCGCCGGCCGCCGACCGACAGCGGAGTCAACAGCGTGGTGCGCACGCCCGCGGTCTCGGCCAGCGCGCGAAGTTCGATCCATTCGACGGGAAGGTCGCCGCGGACGCCGCGGCTCGAGACGTGCTCGCGCGTGCGCCACACGGCCTCGGCCGGTGAGCCGGGCGCGAGACGAATGCGGTAGTTCTCGAGCACGATGTCGGGCACGCCGAAGAACGGCGGCTGCGCGATCAGGGCGCCCGCCGCTGTGTCGAGCATGAGCAATCCGGCCATCTCGACATCCAGCCAGCGCGCGATGCGTTCGGTCAGGCGGCCGAGCAGCTGACGCGGGTCGTCGGCGTCTTCGAGCGCGCCCGCGATCTCGCGCGCGATCTCGGCCAGCTCGGCCAGTTCGCCGGCCTGGCGGCGTTCGAGGTCGGCCTGACGCGCGCGATCGAGCCAGACCGCGGCCTGCGCGGCCCAACCGAGCAACACGTCGCCGGCGTGGGCCGTCATCGCGCTGCGGCGTTTGATCGCCAGCGCCCCGAGGTTGACGTCGCCCATCTGCACCGGCGCGGCGGACCATTGGGCGGCGCCGTCGGTCAGGGTCTGCAAACTGCGACTGCGGAAGGCCAGCTGTGCCAGGGTCTCGGTGGTGGGCGAGCCGTGTGCGCCGGAGCCGTAGCTGGCGCCGAGCGTCAGCTTTCCGCCGGGCGCATCCACCCAGAGCTCGACGTCGTCTGCGCCCAGGAGCTGCGCGGTCTGGACGACGACGGCCAGTTGAGCGGCCTCTTTATCCGGCGCGGCCGCGATCGCGGCCCCGGCCAGCGCGAGGGCGGCCATGGCCGTCTGCGCTTCCGTGTCGGTCTGCGGCAGACGCCCGGCGTCATGGACCGTGACCAGCAATCTTTGCGGGCCGCTGCTGCCGGGGATCTCGATCGAGCTGAGCGCGAGATGACGGCCGCCGACCTGCAGCCGTGCCACACCGGGCCGGGCCAGGATCTCGAGCAGGGCCTCGGCCGGCGTGCACTGGGCGACGACGTCGCTGAGTTCGGTGACCTGGGTGTTGAGGTCGAAGAGCTGGCGGGCGCGATCGTCGATGGCCTGGAGACGACCGCCGGCCTGGACGACCAGGGTGCCGCCGTCGGCGTCGAGTTGGGGCACCGTGCGCGCGGGTTGGGCGCCGGCTCGCGTCTGCGGGGCCCGCAACAAGGCGCGCGTCGCCCACCAGACTGCTGCGAGCAGTCCGGAGCCGACGGCGATCAGCGAGAGGGCCAGCGAGTCCATAAAGTCGACGATGAGCGTGAGCGGCGGTCCGGGTCGTCAGTCGAGCGACCCGACCTGGGCGACGCTGTCAGTCCGTGTCGGCGCGGCGTGCCTCTGCCGCGGCCTCGGTGATCTCGCGGATGTCCGCGAACGGCCGATCGGTCGAGCGCAGCACGCCCGCCTGCAGGCGCATCAGATTGCCGCGGCCCTCGCCGTTCGTCATGTTCGGGATCGCGATATAGCCTTGTTCACGGTCGACGAAGGAGTAGTGCGTCAGCACTTCCTCATTGAAGCGCTCGCGCAGGCGCTTGTCGATGACGTCGATGCGCTCGGGGTTGGAGATGATCAGGAAGTTGTCGGCGCCGGTGTGGCCGATGAAATCCTGGGCGGTGCCGACCTCGTCGATCACCTCGCCCAGCAACATGGCCATGAAGCGCAGCACCTCGTCGCCGGCGATAAAGCCGTAGGCGTCGCGGAAGACGCCGAAGTGCTTGATGCCCAGATCGAGCAGCGCCCAATCGCCGCCGCGCACGATGCGCCGCAGCTGGTCTTCGATCAGGCGGCCGGAGGGGAGACCGGTGCGCGGGTCGAGCGAGTTCTCGCGCTCCTGGCGGTTGATCGCGTTGACGACCCGGAGCTTGAGCTCTTCGATGTCGAAGGGCTTGGTGATGTAATCATCGGCGCCCAGGCTGAGGCCTTCGATGCGATCCGCGCGCTCGTCGCGCTGAGTGAGGAACAGGATCGGGATGTGGCTGGTGCGGATGGTGGTCCGCAGGTTGCGGCAGACGCTGTAGCCGTCCATGTCCGGCAACATGATGTCCAGCAGGATCAAGTTCGGCAAGGCTCGGCGCGTCAACTCGAGCGCCTCTCCGCCGCGTGGCGCCACGGCCACGTCGAAACCTTGGCCGGTGAAATAGATCCGCAGCATGTTGGAGATATCGAAATCGTCCTCAACGACCAGTAAACGACCTTTGCTCATGAATGATCCCTCCGACGCGAACACCCGATCTCAGCGACTGCGCGAGACACGACTACAGTCTAGATTGCATAATGCTTGCCGGCCTGCGTATTTTACGTGAAGTTACGTAGCTGTCCCTTCCGCAGCTCCGGCCCGCTTATTTTGACGTAATTCTGCGCTTATGGTGGGTTGGGGCTGGTTGGAATGGGTAGGCGGGGAGGGAGGAGGGAGGGAGGAGCGAGGAGGGAGGAGGGAGGAGGGCGCGTTGGGGCGGCGCGTTGGGGCGGCGCTTGTCGCCGCCCAGCCGCCCAGCCGACCCCATCCAAAACTGGGTGAAGCTTTTCGGCCCGAAGTGGGTCTAATATGTAGAGCAAGGTGAGAGACGCGCTTCAGTTGGTCCACGCCGAGCCCGTTTTTGAGGCGGCCGCCCCGGTGGCCGTTGACGAGTTCGTGCGCGCCTACCAGTCTGGGGTGTATCGGCTGGCGTATTCGATCCTGGAAGACGCCGATGAGGCCGAGGACGCGGCGCAGGAAGCCCTGGTCGCTGCGGTCGGCAGGCTCGACACCTTTAGGGGCGAAGCGGCCCTGCGAACCTGGGTGTACGCCATCGCGCTCAACGTCTGCCGCAGGCACCTGCAGAAGCGGCGGAGCGGACAGCGCCTGATCGACGTCCTGCAGGGTTGGCTGCACCTCCGCGGCGAGGCTCCGGCCCGGCCCGAGGAGACCGCGCTCGATCAGGAAGCGCGCGGCGACGTGGCCAGGGCCGTGCGTGCGCTCGACGAGAAACATCGACTGCCCGTGATCCTGCGCTACTACCACGACCTGTCTGTGGCCGAGATCGCGCAGGTGCTGGGCATCAATGAGGGGACGGTCCATTCGCGGCTGTTCACGGCCCGTGAGCGATTGCGGGCACGTCTGGAGCCGATCTTGGGCCAGACCCAGCGAGAGGGTTATGAGCGACCGTGACGCGCTCGCCTGTCCTCAGGCGCGCCAACTGATCCAGGCCGAACTTGATCGGCCGCTGCGCACCGCCGAGTCGGCATCCCTGAGGATGCATCTGGCTGGGTGCGCCGGGTGCCGGGCGTATCGCACGGATCTGACCGAAGTTCAGGCGCTGCTCGCGGACGCGGGACGCCAGCTGGCGCACCCGCCGCACAACGCGCCCGACCTGGCCCCGCGCGTGAGCCGTCGGGTGCGCAGCGAACAGCCCCGGCACATGTTGTTCGCCCTGGCCCAGGCCACGGCCCAGATCGGCGGGCTGGCCCTGGTGGCGCTGCTCGTCGTGCGCGGCGACCGCTTGATCCCCGCGGCCCGACCGAGTGTGCCGACTGCCGAGCCCGTGGTCGCGCAGGTCGCCGGGCATTTCGCCTGGACGCCGACGCCGGCCGAGATGCGCGTTCCGGCGTTTGAGTTCGACGACGATCGCGAGTCCGATCAGGCCGCAGATCCGGCCATATCCTGGGCAGCGGGTGGCCCGTCGCAAAAGCCACCCGGTTCATTGCTGCCCGACTGATCCAGCCCAGACCGCAATCGAGCGCGACAGCCCGAGCCGGCCCGTGACGCCGACCCGCGCTTCAACGCGCCTGGTGCCCGCGAAGGAGGTACAACCGACCCACGTCACGATCGGATCGCGCTCGATACTATGTCATTACTGACATATCAGTGAAAACAGGGAGAAGGAGACATCATGCCTGACAAGAAAGCCCGTCTCGGCTTGAGCCTGGCCGCGATGGCCGGGCTGGTCCTGAGCGCGTGTGGCGCGCCACAGCAGCCGATCATCCAGACCCAGGTTGTCACCCAGATGGTCGAGGGGACGCCGGTCGAACGTATCGTCGAGGTTACGCCGACGCCGATCCCGGCGGAACAACGCGACACGGTCATCGTGGGCACCTGGCAACAGCCCCGCAGTTTCTCGCCCTACGCCAACAACCAGTCGATCACGGCCGAGATCGATCTGCTCATCCGGCCGCGGTTCGTGATGCGCAACGACTTCGGCTTTGCGCCCAACCCCGACCTGGTCGACGGCGAGCTGCCCTCGATCGACCGCGACGACGGCAGCGCCGTGTTCAACACCGTCGACGTCAAGGCCGGCGAGCCGATTTTCGATACCGCAAAGCTCGTCGTCGTGCCGGCCGAGGCCGACGTTTCGGGCGTCAAACAGCTGGTCGTCACCGGCAAGCTCAAGCCCGGGCTGAAATGGTCGGACGGGGAGCCGCTGACGGCCAAGGACCTGGTCTTCACCTGGCAGGTCAACTGCTCGGATGGATCGGGCGCGCTCGACCTGACCAACTGTCCGCTCAACAGCACGGTCGGCGCGGTGGGCCAGCTGGTGAACTACGAGGCCGTCGACGACACCACGGTGCGCGCGACCTACGTGCCGGGCGCGGTCGACCCCGTGTACTTCATCACCGTCTTTGCGCCGTATGGCGTGATCCCCGAGCACCAGTTCAAGGGCCTGACGGCCGAAGCGATCCTCAACGACGAGCGTCATCTGGGCAGCGAGAGCGTTCAGCCGCTCGGCTACGGACCGTACCAGATGACCGAGTGGATCAAGGGCGATCGTCTGACGGTCGAGCCCAACCCGAATTGGGGCGGGGCGGCGCCGGTGACCCAGAAGGTGATCTACAAGTTCTTCTCGGACGCCACGGCGGTTTCGGCGGCCGTGATCGCGGGCGAGATCGACGCGAGCAGCGGTATCACGGGCATCAACGTCGATCAGGTGCCGTTCATGGAGTCGACCGCCAAGCAGGGCGTGATCAACTTCGAGACCGACCCCAACGCGGCTTCGTTCGAGATGCTTTACCTCAACTACTACGATCCGAAGGACCCGACCTTCAAGACCCCGCACCCCGTGCTCGGCGATTACGCCGTGCGCAAGGCGATCGCGCTGGCGCTCGACCGGCAGAAGATGGTCGACACGATCTTCTTCGGCGGGTCGAAGGTGGTCGAGCAGCCGCAGTTGCCGCAGATGATGTCGTACGACGAGGCGGCGGGCGCGCTGGCGTTCGATCCGGACGCCGCGACCAAGCTGCTCGAGTCGGCCGGCTGGGTCGACACCGACGGCGACGGCGTCCGCGAGAAGGACGGCGTCAAGGCCACGATCAGCTACATCACTACGTCGGGCAGCAGCCCGCGCCAGCGCGCCGCGCAGATCATCCAGGCCAGCCTGGGCGCGATCGGCATCGAGGTGACCCTGAACTTCCAGCCGTCGTCGGTGGTCTTCTCGACGGACGTGCTCTACAACCGCAACTTCGACATGATCCAGTTCGCCAACACCTTCACGGTGGTCGACCCCGGCGCCTGGTGGTTCGGCATCGCCAACTGCGATCAGATCCCGTTGCCCGAGAACAACTTCTCTGGCGCCAACTATGCCGGCTGGTGCGAGCGGGCGACGTCGGATGCGGTCGCGCGCGCGGCCTTCCTGACGCTTGACACCCAGGAGCGCCAGGATCTGTACCGCGAGGCCGTGCAGCACTACTTCGCGGCGCCCGAGGGCGACGCGTTCGAGACCGGCGGGTTCCCGCTGATCCCGCTGCACCTGCGCCCGAACTACCTCGGCACGGTGCCCGGGCTTGACGGCGCGGCGCTCGACTCGACCGAGCTCTTCACCTGGAACTCGCAGGTGTGGTCGTTGAAGGCCACGGTCGACTAACGATGGGGGCGGGCCCAGGGCGACGCATGCCCCTCCTCGCTCATGCGTCGTCCTGGGCAGTTTCTATATCATGACCAACTATCTCATTCGCCGGCTGGTTGAGTCGATCCTTGTGCTTGTGCTCTCGTCGGGCGTGGTCTTTGCGCTGCTCTATCTCGCGCCGGGCGGCCCGATGACCGAGATCCTCGAGTTCCGGCGGCAATCGTCGCGCTATCCGGTCAACCCGGAGGACATCGAGCGCCTGAAAAAACAATTCGACCTCGACCTGCCGCTCTGGCAGGCCTACACGCGTTGGGCCTTTGGCTGGCCCGTGCTGGTTGACCGGCCGAACCGGGCCGGGGTGATCCGCGGCGATCTGGGCCTGTCGTGGCGGGTGTCGCAGAACGAACCGACCCTGCGGGTGATCATGCGGCCGCTGCCCAACACGCTTGTGTTGATGATCACGTCCACGGTGCTGGCCTTGCTCGTGGCCGTGCCGGTGGGCGTGTACTCGGCCGTGCACCAGTATTCGCGCACCGACTACCTGGTGACGGCCGGCACCTTCCTCGGGATCTCGATGCCGGTCTTCTGGCTCGGTTCGATGCTGATCCTGGTCTTCAGCTTCCAGTTCAAGCAATGGGGCCTGCCGTACCTGCCGCCGGGCAGCGCGGTCGCGGCGCGCGACTACACGTTGCCGTGGGTGGGCGTGATCGAGGCCGGCACGTGGCTCGACCGCGGCGTACGTCTGATCATGCCGACTCTCACGCTCAGCCTGCTGCAGATGGCGGCCTGGAGCCGCTTCACGCGGGCGAGCATGCTCGAGGTGCTGCGTCAGGATTTCGTGCGCACGGCGCGGGCCAAGGGCCTGCTCGAGCAGTTCGTCATCACCCGGCACGCGCTGCGCAACGCCCTGATCCCGTTGATCACGATCGTCACATTGGCGCTGCCGGGCCTGTACGGTGGGGCCATCATCACCGAGACCATCTTCAACTATCAGGGCATGGGCCTGTTGTTCATCGACTCGTTGACCCAAAGCGACTGGCCGGTGGCTCTGGCTTACCTGATGGTGCTCTCGGTGCTGACCGTGGCGGCCAACATCCTGGCCGACGTCGTGTACACGCTGGTCGACCCGCGGATCCGGATCACGTGAGGTCGTGCGGCGTCGGGCGTCAGGGATCGTTGAATGACATCGCCGAGCCTGGACCGTTCGGAAGTGTCACCGATGCCTGGCGCCCGACGCCGCACGACTGACTGAAGGAAGGTTCTATGGCCGTTGCCGACATCGCGCTGGGCGAGGCGCTGGCGCAGCCCCGTGAAGTGAGCCAGCTCGAGCTGGTCTGGGCGCGATTTTCGCGTCACAAGCTGGCTGTGGTGGGGGTGTGGGTGCTTGTGGCCTTGTTTGTGGCCTCGTTCGCGGGGCCGCTGTTCAGCCCCTACGACCCCGATGCGCAGTTCATCGGCCCGATCTTCGGCGACCTGACGGCCGCCAACCCGCTCGGCACCGACGATGTCGGCCGCGACGTGATGACGCGGCTGATGTACGCCGGCCGGATCTCGCTGTTGCTGGCGCTGGTTGTCACGGTCGTGTCGTCGGTGATCGGCGTGGTCGTGGGGGCCGTCTCGGGGTTCTTCGGCGGCTGGGTCGACACGGTGTCGATGCGGCTGGTCGATTTCATGTTGACGCTGCCGATCCTGCCGCTCTTGCTGATCATGTCGGCCATGAGCATTCGCGGCGGTCTGCCGATCCGCTTTCCGGAGCCGCTGACCAAGCTGTTCGGCTGGGTCTGGAACATGTCGGCGGAGCGGGCGGAGGGCGTGCTGATCCTGGCCGTGATCCTGATCGCGTTTCAATGGCAGAACCTGGCGCGGCTGGTGCGCGGCCAGGTCCTGACCCTGCGGACCACGACGTATTCGGAGGCGGCCCAGGCGTTGGGGGCGTCGTCGTTGCACATCATCGTGCGGCACATGATCCCGAACACGCTGGCGCCGATCATCGTCTCGACCACGTTCAGCTTCGGGGGCGTGATCATCACCGAGGCGGCGTTGTCGTTCGTCGGGTTCGGCGTGCAGGCGCCGTCGGCGAGTTGGGGAAGCATGCTTAACGGCGTGCGCGACTTCATCATGTTGCAGCCCTGGCGGGCCTTTGTGCCGGGGCTGGCGATCTTCCTGGCCTCGATGTCGATCAACTTCATCGGCGACGCGCTGCGTGACGCGCTGGATCCACGGCTGAAGCTGTGATGAAACAAAACGCAGGCGGCGAGCAAAGCTCGCCGCCTGCGTTTTGTTTCATCACCAACTCTCCGACACGCGCTCGCCCGGCCGCGGGTACAGCCGCTGGTGCAGGCCCGACATGGCCGTCTTGAAGTGGTCGCTGTCTTCGTACCGGACGTGTTTGTCGATCACGCGCCGCTCGGGTGAGGCGAAGAGCACGACGTCGGACTCGATGGTGCGAGCCGGGTAGATCACCAGGCCGGACCCGATCCGGCAGTTGTGGCCGACCGCGCCGCCGAGCACGGGCATGCCTGTCGGCTGCAGGCTGCCGTCACCGGACAGCGCACGCAGCGGGATCGGCAGCAGGTTGTAGTCGGTGAACGTGTTGCCCGCGCCGATGAAGGTCCGGCGCCCGATCACGCACATTTGCAGACACGTGTTCTGGGCGATGATGGTGTGATCCATCAGCGTGGTCAGGAACGTCGCGGCCCGGAAGGGCAGGAAGACCCCGTCGCCGATGGTCGAGAGCATCAGCTCGACGCCCTGCGAGACGTTGACGCCGTCACCGATGGTGCAGTTGTCGATCACGGCCCCGGCTCCGATCGTGACGTTGTCGCCGATCACGGTCGGACCGCTGATCACGGCCGAGGGGTGGATGACGCAGTTGCGCCCGATCTGCACCAGCTCCGAGCAGCGCAGCACCTGTTGGCGCTCGAACAGCGCCCGCCCGAGCACGCGCAGGTTGTAGATCAGGTCGTGGTTGAGCCGATCCTCGAAGCGCGCGCCGCGGCCGAAGAGCCCGTAGATCTGATCGGCGATGAAGATGTGCACCCACGCGTCGATCGCGATCAGGCCGCGCCGCGGCACCTGATAGACCAGTTCGCCGCTCTCGCTGGCCATGTAGGTCGGCACCCGGTAGAAGCCCAACTCGCGGGTCTGGAAGTCGACCACGACGGGTTCACAGACCGCCTCGGGCTCGACGCCGCGCGGGAAGTACCACAGGTCCGCCAGGTGGCGGGCGCCGTCGGGCGTGAAGCTGGCAGAGAGCGGCAGGGCGTGCGTGCGAAACGTCGTGTTGTCGGACGCGAAGGCGGCCCGGCACGGCTTGCCCAGGCGTTGGGCCTGAGCCAGGAAATCGTCGAGGTAGTCCTGATCGAAGAACAGGTTGTCGCGATAGACCAGGGTCGGCTCGCCCGTCCGCGGGGCCTGCGTCAGGGCCACGCACTCGACCTCGTCGCTTGTGTGATGCCCCAACACGTCGCGCTGATGCAGCCAGAGCGGTTTGTTCTGGATGCGCAGATCGCGGGCCTCCTCATTGAAGGGGGCGACGTGACGGTGATCGCGCAGGACGACCTTGTGCATGACGCTCTCAGACGGCGACGAAGTCGCGGATCAATCGATCGAACCGGGCCGGCTCGTCGAGCATTGGGAAATGGCCGGACCCGGGCAGGGTCTCGACGTGTGCGTGCGCGATCCCGGCCGACATCACGGCGTGCTGCTTGGGGTGCACGATCACGTCGCGCAACCCGTAGACACCCAGCGCGGGCACGCGCACCTGCGCCAGCGTGGGCCGCAAATCGGTGTGCCGCAGAGATCGGATGCTGGCGAAGAACGACTCGATCGTCGTTCGCTTTATGTCGCGCGAGACCATAGGATACCAGACGCCGGGCGCCCGGGTCACGATCGGGGCGTAGACGCGCAGCCCCAGCGACAGCAAACCCACGTACCGCCGCGTCAGCCGTCCGATCCAGGGCACGCTGGCCAGCTTGAGCAGCCAGGCCAACGACGAGCCTACGATCGGCGAGCCGATCACGCCGACGCGCGTCACGCGCTCCGGGTAGCGGATCGCGGCGCCCAGGGCGGTCGTCCCGCCCATCGAGTGCCCGATCACGGTCGCGCGTTCGATCCCCAGCGCATCGAGGAACACCGGCACCATGTCGATGTAGGCGTCGACCTGGGCCGTATCCTGACGTTTGCCGGATTCGCCAAAGCCGTACAGGTCGACGGCGTAGCAGCGGTGGTTCTCGGCCAGGCCGCGCATGGTCGGCAGCCACAGATCCCAGGATCCCAGCCAACCGTGGATCAGCAACACCGGCGCGCCGCGGCCCACCACCTGGTAGTGCACGGGTCCGCGGGTGGTGAGGATGGAGCTCATGGCGCGAAGCGCGAGAAGCGATGAGCGATGAGCGAGGAGCGAAGGGCGCAAGGCGAAGCCAGGAGTGTACGTTGCGCTGTCATAAAGCTGGTATTCCTCGCCGCTCGCTTTTCGCCCTTCGCCCCTCGCCTTACCCTCGCAGCGCGCTGAAGTCGACGCTCGTGTCGGGCGCCATCTCTTCGAGGATGGCGTAGAGCAACTCGAGCAGGATCGCCTTGACCGACTCGCGGTCCTTGGCGACGCAGGGCAGCAGCTTGATGGCCGGGTCGAGACGGAGCGCGATGCGCAGGTCGTCGAGGTCCCAGGCGTCGGCGCTGTCTTGCTTGTTGGCGGCGACGACGTAGGGGGTGGGGGCGTAGGCCTTGAAGGTCTGCAGGATGCTGATCGCCTCGCGGAAGGTCTCGGGTCGTGTGCTGTCGACCATCACCACGAAGCCGAGCATGCCCTCCGACAGGATCTCCCACATGAAGTCGAAACGCTTCTGGCCGGGCGTGCCGAAGAGGTACAGCACCAGCTCTTCGTCGACCGTGATCCGGCCGAAGTCCATGGCAACCGTGGTCGCGTTCTTGATTTTCTCGACGTCCGACGTGATCTTGCGCTCGGTCGCGACGACGTCGATCTCGCTGATCGTTTGGATGAACTGGGTCTTGCCGGAGCTGAAGGGACCGGTGACCACCATTTTGACGGCTTGCGGCATCGTCCTGTTCTCCCTTTAGAGCGACCGGATGCGCGAGATGAGGCGCTGGATGATGCCGGTCTTGGCCTTGGGGTCATCGAGCTTGGGCGCGGTGACGGCGCCCGGCCGGGCCGTCGTTGCCGCGGCGCCCGGGCGCACGCCGTTGGGGCGGGCGGGCTCGGCCTTGAGACCGCCGGACGCGCCGTTTGTGGCGACGACGGGCACCGTCGTCGCCGTCGCGCCGAAGCTCGGGCGCGGCGCCGTCTGCGGGCGGTTGATCGGGGCCGTCTGCGGCCGGGCCGCCTGGCCCTCGGGCCGCACGACCTCGACCAGGCCGGCCTGGATCAGGCCGTAGACGATCCGGCGCAGTTCGAGGTCGCTGAGCTTGTTGTGTTTGGCGATGGCCCGCATCGTGTTCTTCGGGCTGATGTACGACACCACTCGCCATTCCTCAGGGCTGAGGTGCATCTGGCGGATGTTGGTGTTCGGGCGCTCCGTGAACTTGAGCGCCATATCGAGATCCGGGATCTCTTCGACCAGGCGCTCGTGCTCCTTCATGCGGCGCGCGCCCTCGAGGATGACGTTCTCAAGGTCCATGGGCACCGTGATCTTGTCGGGGCCGGGCATGAGCGTTGGCTCGAACTGGAAGACGCCGTCGGACCAGGCGAAGAGCTTGTAGATGATCTCGAGCGTGTGGCTGCGCAGACAGTTGACGATGTCGGTCTGTTTGACGTAGCCGGCGTTGATCAACAACAGGCCGAGCTCCTTGTCGCTCGTCCCGCCGGCGCGGGCGCGCACCAGCTCGGTCTGTGCGTCGGTCAACTTGCCGTACTTGCGCAGGATGCCGGGCAGGGTGTTGTCCACCTCCGCCAGGTGCGCGTGGACCAGCTTGCCCTCCCGAAACGAGATCTGGGCGCTGGGCGGCGTTGTGCCGTTGGCGCTGTGGGTCCCGATCACCAGCGCGCCGGTTTTGCGCGCCAGGTTGATCAAGTGCAACAGCTGTCCGATCGAGAAGTCCCGCAAATTGCCTTTTAGCGGCATCCTGACCTCGGTGAGCCTATTCTTCCGTAAACCCCTGCCGTGGCGATTATAGGGTGACGACCCTGGCCACGTGGATAAATTCTCCGCGAAAACACATGGGTCGCGGTGTGGCTGGAGCGGAAAGGGTTGGCCCCGGTTCGACCTGCGGGTCGAGCCCGCCGACCCGCCGGGGTGCTTCTGCTAGAATCGGCGTTCCACTGTCTGGAGGCCGAGTTCGACATGAAGACCCGATTTCTGCTCTGCTGCACGTCCCTGGCGCTGGCCGCCTGCGGCGCACCCGCCGGGCCGGCCGGAACGCCGACCCTGGCCGCACCGTTGATCGTCACAACCGCCCCGACGCTCACGACCCTGCCGACCGCGGCCGTCGTCGTCGAGGGGCCCGCTGCCACCGCGGCGCCGACCGCCGTCGCACAACCCACCGCGGCGTCGGTGGTGGGGCCCGATACGTACCCCGCCGACGTCAACCCGCTGACCGGGCTGCAGGTCGGCGTCGACGATGTCGAGCGCATCCCGCTGGCGGTCAAGATCTCGAACTTCCCGATCAGCGCGCGCCCGCAGTTCGGGCTGGCCCAGGCCGACCTCGTCTTCGAACACCAGGCCGAGGCCGGGCTGACTCGTTTCACCGCGTTCTTCCTGGGAAACGACGTCGACAAGATCGGGCCGGTCCGCTCGGCCCGCTTTATTGATGCAGAAATCGTGCCCGCCTTCCAGGCCGCCCTGGTGACATCGGGCTCGTCGTTCGGCACGATGGACAAGCTCCGCAGCACGGCCTGGTTCCAGGGCGCCGACGTCTGGCGCCTGGTCTCCGAGGAGTCGGCCTACAGCTGCCCGCCGCTCTGCCGTGAACGCCCGGACGACATGAACAGCCTGTTCACGAGCACGACGGTGCTGCGGCAGGCCCTGGCCGAGAAGGCGCAGAAATCCGGCGTCGCGGCGCCCGGCCGGGCCGACCTGCGCGGGCTGGCATTTTCGGCGACGGTCCCGGCCGGTACGCCCGTCACCGACGTCCAGATCCGGTTCTCGGGCTCGTCACAGACCCTCTGGAATTACGACCCGACGACCGGCCGCTATCTGCGCTGGCAGGAATCTGCACCGGGCGCCGAGCTGGTGCCGCACACCGACGGCGCCACCGAGCAGCAGCTCTCGGCCGCGAACGTCGTGTTGCTCGCCGTCAACCATCAGAACAACTTCGTGCCCGAGGACTTCCGCGACGGCGGCAACTGCGGCGTCGAGATCCAGCTTTGGACGAGCGGCCCGGCCCGCGTCTTTCGCGACGGCGTGATGATCGAAGGCACCTGGGTGCGTGATGCATCGACCGGCATGCACCTGCAGTTGCGCAACGCGGCCGGCGCTCCGATCGCGCTCAAACCCGGCAACACGTGGTTCCCGGTGCTCACGCTCAACTCGCCGGTCGAGCTCAACGGCGCCGCGATCGCGGTGGCCGGGCGTGTGCCCGACACCAAGACCGAGTGCCCGGTGCCGCCGACCGAGACGCCCGACCCGAACGCACTTCCGACCGTCGACCCGCTGGCGACGCCCGTCGCGCCCTGAGACGCCGATGGTGCTCAGCCACGTTCAGGTTCGGCCGTTGCTTGCCGCGCGCGCAAATGGCGCGGCGACCGTTGAGACGTCGGCCGACCTCGGTCTGACTCGCGTCGACGTCGCGCTCGTCGACGCCGGCGTCGATTGGGGCGGGGCGCTGACCTCGTGGGAGATCCTGGAGCGCATCGCGAAAGACGAGAACGGCGTCTTCGCCTTTGGCGACGGCGCCGCGCGCAAGATCCAGACCTACTCGGAGCTGACCGACCGCGCCGTCAGCCTGTACCCGACGACCGGCGCGCCGACCATGCTGGTCGCCGGGTTCCCGATGCACCGAATCAAGGACACGGACCCCTGGCGCGATACGCAGGCCAAGATCAAGGCGGCGGCGCCGAGCGGCCGCGTGCTCGACACCTGCACGGGCCTGGGCTACACGGCCATCCTGGCGGCCGAGACCGCCGAGCACGTGACCACCGTCGAGCTCGACCCGGCCTGTCAGGCCGTGGCGCGCGAGAACCCGTGGTCTGCGCGGCTCTTCGATCATCCGCGCATCACGCAGCTGATCGGCGACGTGGGCGAGCTGATCGCGACCCTGCCCGAGGCCGGCTACAACCGCGTGATCCACGACCCGCCGACCTTCAGCCTGGCGGGCGAGCTGTACAGCGCGGCCTTCTATCGCGAATGCTGGCGGGTGTTGCGGCCGGGCGGCCGGCTCTTCCACTACATCGGCGACCCGGAGAGCCGCACGGGCGCGCAGGTCACGCGCGGCGTCGTGCGGCGCCTACAGGAGGCCGGCTTCACGCGCGTTCAGCCGGCGGCCGCGGCCTTCGGGCTGACGGCGTCACGATAGTGACGGCGTCGCGGTAGCTGGTCTTGGTGAGACAAAACACGAGCGGGGTACGGGCTCAGCCCGTACCCCGCTCGTGTTTTGTCTCACGGATTTCTTTCAGGCCTTCGACGGGCCCGTCAGATACATTTCCTCGACGTACTGCTTGACCATGCGGCGCATGCTGAACTGCGGCGCCAGGGTCGAGATGCACTCGCGGATGCGGCGTAGCCAGCCGGCCGACGGCCCGATCGAGCCGTCTTCGTAATACAGGCTCTGGATCTGGTTCTCGAGCACGTCATAGAGGCTCGACGCGTCCTTCGCGTCCTGGGCCTCGTGGTCCTCCAGCTCCGACTCGTCGCCGATGGCCCAGCCGTTCTCGCCGTTGTAGCCTTCCTGCCACCAGCCATCGAGGATCGAGAAATTCAGTGCGCCGTTGAGCGACGCCTTCATGCCCGACGTGCCCGAGGCCTCGAGCGGCCGGCGCGGGTTGTTCATCCACACGTCGACGCCCTGGACAAGGTAGCGGGCCAGGTTGATGTCGTAGTCCTCGAGGAACGCGATCCGCCCCGCGAACTCGGCGCGCTTGAGCTGGCGGTAGACGTCCTGGATGACCTTCTTGCCGGGGTCGTCCATCGGGTGCGCCTTGCCGGCGAAGATGATCTGCACCGGCATCTTGACGTTGTTGACGATGCGCAGCAGCCTATCGATGTCGCGCATGACCAGCGAGCCGCGCTTGTATGTCGAGAAGCGGCGCGCGAACCCGATCGTCAGCTTGTACGGGTCGAGCAGGGTGCCCGCCGCCACGATCTGGATCGGATGGCGGTGGGTGGTGACCCACTGCTGGCGCGCGCGATCGCGGATGTAGCTCGTCAGCTTGCGCTTGAGGTGCAGTCGTGTGGCGCGCAGCTCGTCGTCGGGCACGGCCAGGAAGGGCTGCCAGGTCTCGGGGTTGTCCACTTCCTCGAGCCAGTCTTTGCCGAGGTAGCGATTGTAGAGATCGCGCATCCCGCGCGCCAGCCAGGAGCCGGTGTGCACGCCGTTGGTGATCGCGCCGATCGGCACGCGTTCGACGGGCGTGCTCGGGAACAGGAACTGCCACATCCTGCGGCTGACCTGGCCGTGGAGCTCGCTCACGCCATTGCTCTGGCGCGACATGCGGATCGCGAGCACCGACATCCCGAACGAGGTACCCCAGCTCTGCTGCAGCCGGGCGAGGTCCATCAGGCCGTCGCGCGTCAGGCCGAGGCTCGGCCAATACTGGCTGAAGTAGCGATCCATCATCCAGTCCGGGAACTCTTCGTTGCCGGCCGGGACGGGCGTGTGCGTGGTGAAGACGGTCTCGGCCTTGACCTTCTCGACCGCGGCGTTGAAGTCGTAGCCGGCCGCGATGAGCTCGCGGATGCACTCGAAGGTCAGGAAGGCCGAGTGGCCTTCGTTCATGTGCCAGACCTTGGGCGTGATGCCAAGGAGGCGCAGCGCCCGGACGCCGCCGATGCCAAGCACGATCTCCTGACAGATGCGCGTGTCCTTGTCGCCGCCATACAGGCGCGCGGTGAGGTCGCGATCGGCAGGCGCGTTCTGCGGCACGTCGCTGTCGAGCAGCACAAGCGGGATGCGCCCGACCTGGATCCTCCACAGCCGGGCGTGCAGCGTGCGGCCCGGCAGTTCAACCGCGACCATCAACGGCTGACCGTCGGCGTCGAGCAGGGGGATGATCGGCAGGTCGTCGAACGAGTACGTGATGTACCCGGCCTCCTGCCAGCCGTCTTCGGTGATGTGTTGCGAGAAGTAGCCCTGATCGTAGTACAGACCGACGCCGACGAACGGCAGGCCGAGATCCGAGGCCTCTTTGGCGTGGTCGCCCGAGAGCACCCCGAGGCCGCCCGAATACGTCGGGAAGGACTCGTGCAGACCGAATTCGGTCGAGAAGTACGCGATCTGGTTGTCGGCTTTGTCGGCGTGCTCGCGCTTGTACCAGGTGTTTTCGCCGCGCATGTAGGTGTCGAAGGCGACGATCACGCGGTCGAACATCTCGAGGAAGGGCGGGCTCTGCAGAGCGCCGTTCAGATCCTGGCGTTTGACGCGGCGCAGGAACTTGATCGGGTTGTGCGCCACATCGGCCCAAAGCTGACGGTCGATGGACTCGAAGATCTCGGTGACGTCGGGGTTCCACGTCCACCACAGGTTGTAGACCAGATCGGCCATGCGAGCGATGCGCTTGGGCAGGTTGACGCTGGCCAGAGCGGCCTGGGCGTTGAAGGCTCCGTTGAGTGACACTTGCTCCTCCAGTTTGTAATCGAGGGCGAAAGCCGAACGACTATACCATACCGGTTTCCGCGCTCCCTCTGACGTTTGGGCCATTTATACGCCCGGTATACTTGGCTTGCGTGTTCCACTCACGTTTCAATTGATGGATCCATGGAACAAGACTACCTTCTGCCCTGTCGAATCGCCTTGCCCGAGACTGCAGCGCCCTGGCCGGCGATCGTGATGGTTCACGGTTGGCTGGGCAACGAGAACGTGATGATGTCCTTTTCTTCGACCGCGCCGGATGACACGGCGCTGTTCAGCCCGCGCGGGGTGTATACCGCCGGGCCGGGCGGCTTCGGCTGGTTCCCTGAAGAGCCGGACGAAGAAGACGTGTTGAACGGCGCACGCGCGCTCGAGTCGTTCATCCTCGATCTGCCGCGCCGGCATCCGATCGACCGCAAGCGCGTGACGCTCATGGGGTTCAGCCAGGGCGCGGCGGTCTGCGCCGCGTTGTGGCTGCACAACCCGGGTATCGCCGAGCGCGTCGCTCTGCTGGCCGGCTTTCTGCCGCGGCCGGCGCGAGCCTGGGCGACGCGCGGGCGCCTCAACGGCCGCAGCGCTTTCATTGCACACGGCCTCAACGACACCACAGTGCCGGTCGACCAGGCGCAGGTGATGCGCGACAGCCTGGAGCGGGCCGGCGCAGAGGTCACCTACGGCGAGTACCTGGTCGGGCACAAAATGAACAGCCAGGCCTTGCGTGACCTGACCGCGTGGCTGGCGGATGATCCGGAGTGATCGGCGGTGGTTCCGGGCGGGTCGCCGATATCGAGCGACACGCCTATACTTTGTTGCGAGTGCATGGGTCGCATGCACGCCCGTTCTTTTCTGAGGCTCCATGAGATCCACATCTGCGATAACGGCTCGCGTTTTGAGCGCCATGATGTTGTTGGCGGGTAGCTTGACCTACACACCCGCAGCACTGGCTCGCACAGGCGATGACCGGCCCGCGCGACAAACCGGAAGCATCGTCTACCTGCCGTTGATCCAGGCGCCCTGGGCACGGCTCACGGGTCGCGCGGCAAGCACACGCGCCACCACAGCCGGCCATGTCGTGCAGCTTCGCTCTTACCAGGTCGGCTCCGGCGGCCCGACGACGCTTGTCGCCACGGCTACGGTGGCGATCGACAACACCTACGTCTTTCCATCCGTGCCGGAGACACCGGCGAGCTACGCCTATTACATCGTCTACACGGCACCCGTGGTCGACTCGGCCTTCCTTGATATCGTGTATGGTGCCGACACGCCAACCGTGGCGCGTGGCGCGGTCCTCGATCTCGGCACGCTGGATGTGACTGGCATCGACCTGCTCGAACCCGGCGCCAACGCGACGGTCGCCATGCCGACCACGTTCCGCTGGACCCGACGCGCGACGACCACCGATAACTACTTTGTGACGGTTTACGACCCGGCCGGTTTGGCAGCGAGCCTGTCGTCCCTCGATCTCGGCTACCTCGACACCGACACCGCCGGCGCATTCCCGCCCGGCTCCGGTTATCAGACCGGGGTGAGCTATGCCTGGGCCGTCGGTGTGACGACGCCCGACGATGCCCTGGGCTATAGCTTCGAGCGACGCCTCACGTTCTCAAACATCATCACGGGCGATCTGATCCAGGGCCTCAGGCACTTGGGTCAGACGCAACCCTGGAGCGCCCTGCGCGGCGCATTACGCACCCGTTAGCCCAAATCCCCTGTTTTTTGACGATCGGCCGGCGCCGGAATAGCGGCCGGCCGATCGTGGGTTAACCTGGGCCCAAACCAGAACAAAGACTCGCCATCAATCCCATCCTTACGTCGCGCCCCGAAATCGCTATAAAGAAATCGGGTCCCTTGTTGGCCGCTCCGCTCACGGGGCAGGCCTGATGTTCAGGGCCCACGACGAGCCACGACAGTGTCGGTGGATCGTGGAGGTATGCATGCGGCTGGCGCAGGTGCGAGGAATGGCGTTGGGGATGCTGGGCATCCTGGGATTCGGGCTGGCTCCATTTAACCAGGCGGCGGGCCAGGTCGTCGAGCATCTGTACGTACCCCAGATCGTTCAGGGCTATCACGCCACCGGCCAGATCACGGGGCAGCTCTTCTATGGGGGGCAGCCCGAGCCGGACGCCGTGATCGAGTTGGTCAACTACACCGCACAGTCTGGTCAGGAGAACGCCGTGATCACGGCCACGACCACGACCACGGGCGACTTTGTCTTTGTCACCCCGCCGGCGCTGGCTGCGGGCGAGCACTACTATCTGCGCTACACCAACCCGACTCTCAGCGGAGCTCCCGCCCAGTTCGATACGACCCGAGTCCTCAGCTGGTCATCTTACGATCTGATCACCTATCCCTACGACGCGGATTTCGATTTCCCCGCGATCGATGTGGCCAGCATCTCGATGAACCTGAACGCGAGTAACGTCCCGGTGCCCTACCAGTTCAGCTGGGGCCGTCGCGCGGGCTATACGGACGAGAGCTACGACTTCGTGCTCACCGACCAATCCAGCGCTTACTACAGCTCCGGGTTGCTGGGCTACGTCGACCACTTTGATCTGACGGCGCTACCCTTGGGCTTTGTCAACGACTCCGAGTATGTGTGGGGCGTGCATATCGTCTCGCCGACGGCCGGCGAAGGCTATTCGTTTTTCTATACTGTGATGTTCGGTCTGAATGCGCCGGTCTCGCTGACGTTGTCGGAGCGCTGATCGCAGGCGGCCGATTCATTCTGCCATCAAGTCGGTCTCGTGCAGCCCGGCCGGCGCCTCCGGAACAGCCCGCATGTATTGATCCTGGCTGCCGAAAAAACGCGTCATGGCGCGCGCGATCACACCGCCGCGCTGCGGGCCGCCCGTCAGCTGGCTGCGATGACAGGCCGACGCGCGATCCTTGCGCTCGAGCGCCGCGGCGCTGAGCTTCACGCGGCAATGAACCGGAAACTCGACCCGCGCCAGCTCGGCCAGGTCGATGTCGCCGTTGCGCCCGAAGCGATGCGGGTCCTGCCCGACCAGGGGCAACACCCGCACGGCCCAACGCAGCAACCCCTTTGGAAACACCGAGTAATACAGCTTGCGCGGCGCGAAGGCCGGCCCGGCCTCGCGATAGAGCGTGCCATCGCCGGCCGCCTGAAACGCCAGCACCGTCGCGCGATGGATGTGGATGTGGTCGGGGTGGCGATACCCGCCGATCGGGTCGAACGTGAAGACCACGTCGGGCTTGAGGCGACGGATCACGGTTGTCACGCGCCCGGCGACTTCGTCAAGCGGGGCGTTGATCTGTGCGTCGGGGTGGCCGTTGGCTTCCGAGCCCGGCATGCCCGAGTCGCGGTAGCCCAGGTGCACGACCTCGTCCAGGCCGAGCGCTTTGGCCGCTGCATCGAGCTCGGCCGTGCGCATGTCGGCCACGCTGTCGAAGCCGTGCATGAACTCGGCGTCGGCGGACCCGGCCTCGCCGCGCGTCGCGCAGACGTACACGACGCGATGGCCGCGCAACGCGTACTCGGCCAACGTCCCTCCCGGGCCGAACGACTCATCGTCCGGATGCGCTCCGACAAACAACAGGGTGGACGTCATCGGTGTTCTCTCCGTGATCTTGCGCCGTGAAGGCGGCGCAGAGGAGTGTATCGCTGCGACGTGTGCTCAGAGTGAGATCCACACAAAGCCGGCGAACCACTCAGCCGCGGTGGGGAAAGATGCGAAATCGGATGCGCCTGCCCGAGCGTTTGGGCAGGGCATTCGCACCTCAATTGGCTTCGACGTTTTTTGCCGCGGATTGCGCGGATTTCGCAGATGGGGAGCGTGTTTCCACAATCCGCGTCATCCGCGCAATCCGCGGCAAAAACATGCCTTGCTTGGTTTTGATGCGATAGCCCTGGAGCGTCTGGCCGCGGACGAAAACTTGGCTACAATCATCCCTATGATTCGACATGATTCGCGGTTTGGCCGCTTCCTCACCAGCCCCGTCGGCAAGCTCATCCTGGGGGCCGGCATCGGCGGCCTTGTCGTGGCTTTCGCCAATATTCAAGACCCGATCGTGTTCGTCGGCGGGATGGTGCTCGGTATCGTGGTCGTCTTCGGCCTGAGCCTGGTGCGCTGAGCGCGCTCAGCCGCGCGCGAGGCTGAACACCGCCTCGGGCGCGCCGACGGCCAGCCCGACGGCCGCGCCGTCGATGCGCTTGAGCAGGCCGGTCAGCACGTCCTTTGATCCGAGCTCCACATAGCCGGTCACGCCGTGCGCCTGCAGATAGCGCACCGATTCGGTCCAGCGCACCGGTGAGGTGAGTTGCGCCGGCAGCTCGCGGCGGATCGACTCCACATCGAGCAGAGGGGCGGCCGTGATGTTGCCCACCACCGGAACCTGCGGCAGCCGGATCGGCGTGGCCGCGACCGCTTCGGCGTAGCCGGGCACCTCGGGCGCCATCAACGCCGAATGCGCCGCGATCGACACCTGCAGCCGCAACGCGCGTTTGGCGCCGCGCGCCTTCGCCAGCTCCATCGCCTTCTCCAACGCCGGTAGCGCGCCCGAGATCACGACCTGGCCGGGGCAATTGTCGTTGGCGACCTGCACGGGCAGGCCGGCCTCGGCGCTCGCCTCGGCGCAGATCACGTGCAGGGCCTCGGCGTCCAGGTTGAGGATGGCGGCCATCCCGCCGGGCGCCTGCGCGCCGGCGGCCTTCATGGCCTCGCCGCGGCGCCGGATCAGGCGCAACCCGTCGGCGTAGTCGATGGCCCCGGCCGCGACAAGCGCCGTCACCTCACCCACGGAGTGCCCGGCCATGAAGGCCGGCGTGAAGTCGCCCAGTTGTTCGCGCACCGCGCGCAGGGCCGCGATCGAGGCGGCCAGCAGGGCGGGCTGGGTGTTGACCGTGTCGTTGAGGTCGGCCTCGGGACCTTCCCAGCACAGCTTCGAGAGCGGGATGCCCAGTGCGGCGTCGGCTTCTTCGAAGGCCAGACGCGCCGAGGCGAAAGCATCGGCCAACTCACGGCCCATGCCCAGGGACTGCGAGCCCTGGCCGGGGAAGACAAAGGCGGTGTTTCCGGGGATGAGTGTGGTCATCCCGCGATTGTAGCGAAATCCTGGCGTTCAGGGAAAAGAAAAAGGGCTGCCAAGCAGCCCTCTTCCGATCGCCCCAGCGGCACGTTCAAACTGCGCCGATGTCAGGCCGCGGCCTTCTTCTCGACGACTTGCTTGCCGTTGTAGAAGCCGCACTCGGGGCAGACCCGGTGGGCGGGCACCATCTTGCCGCAATTGCTGCACGCTGCCAGGTTGATGGCGCTGAGCGCGTCATGGGCGCGGCGGCGATCACGGCGGCCCTTGGAGTGTTTGCGTTTTGGATGCGGAGGCATGTTCGAACGTCCTTACGTGCTGTGCCCTTCACAGGCAAAATAAGGCCTGCGCTGGGCAGGCTGCAAGGATGTCATTATAACGTGCCGACTTGGGCTGTCAAGGGCAGGGCGGTGGTTGAAGGAAGAGGGGGTTGAGGGAAGCGGGATTGCTCCGCCCGCGCACTTCCTTTCATCACCGCGCCCTGAAGGGATAGGCCGTTATGTCGCCCTCGACCGCCTTGAGAAGGACGTCGATCTCGGCCTGGTCACCGTCGTCAAGGGCCTCGGGACCGGCCGGGGCGCGTTCGAAGAGCGTGGTGAAGACACCCCGCCGCTTGAGCATGGAGCGCATGAACGGCCAGGTTTCTCGGATCAGCAACGGGAGCAGCCGGCCGTGGAGTTCGCGGGCGCCGGCCTCGTCGCCGGCCCACCAGCGCTCCTGAACCCGCGCGAGCACGTCGGCGAGCTCGCAGGCGGGCATGCAGCCGTCGGCGCCGCGGCTCAGCTCCTCGGGCAGGAAGCGACCGCCGAAACCGCCGAAGATCGTCTTGACCCGGTCGCCGACCAGGCGCTTGATCTCGGCGATGTGCTTGGGGCCCGGCGGGCGTTCTTCTTTGATGTACTGGATGGCCGGGATCTCGTCGACCAGGGCCGCGACCTGCTCGCCCGTGAGCGGCGCGTACTGGGCCGCGTTCTGGAGCACGATCGGGCCGTCATAGACCTCGGCCAGACGCCGAAACAGGGTCTGGGTCATGGCGACGTCGGTGCGGGCCGGGGCCATGGCGATGATCGCGTCCGCACCGGCCCGTTGCGCTGCGCGGGCGTAGAGCAACACCTGCGGCACCGAGATCCCCGAACAACCGAAGATCACGGGCAGTCGACCGTTGACGGTCTCCAACACGGCGTCGAGGTTGCGCAGGCGTTCGGTCTCGCCGAGGAAATAGAACTCGCCGACCATCACCGGCCAGACGATGCCGTGTTGGCCCGTGGCGCAGCAGAACTCCGCCGCCGCCTGCAAATCCGGCGTGCGGATCTCGAGGTCCGCGTTGTACGGTGTGGGCAGCAGCCCGAACACGCCTTTGAGATGATCGAAGCGGGACATACGGAGTGAAGGAGGAGGGAGGAGGGAAGTCGTGTCCCTCCTCCCTCCTCCTTTTGTCGAACTAGGCGGAGGTCTCGTCCACCGGCGGCATGCCCTTGTCGACGCGCAGCTTGTTGATGCCGTTGCGGATCTGGGTCAGCGAGCGCACCATCTCGGCCTCGAGCCGCATCAGCACGTCGAGCGCATACTCGTCGGCATCGGCGCGGGCGGCCTCGGCCTCGGCCTGGGCGGCGCGCACGATCTCGCTCGCGCGCAGCTTGGCGTTCTCGGTGAGCACGTCGCGCTCGATGAGCTGATCGCCTTTTTCTTTGGCGAGCTGCACCGTGCGCTCCGACTCCTCGGTCGCCTGGGCCATGATCTTGTCGCGCTGGTTGATGACCTGCTGGGCCTTCTTGACTTCCTCGGGGATCGAGACCCGCATCTGGTCGATCAACTCGAGGACGCGGTCTTCGTCCACCAGCAGTTTGCGCGTCAGGGGTAAGGGGCGACCGTCATTGAAGACCTCTTCAAGGCGGTCAACGAGATGCAGGATGTCCATTCATGGCCTCCGCCACGTGCGGAAATGCTTAAGAGTGCGTCAAAAATACTACGGATTCGCGGGAAATGCAATTTGATGGGAACCGCCAAACGCCCGTGCGGCGGGCTAAGGTCCCGCCGCATGGGCGTTTGTGCCGTTATCCATCAATCGCGGAGCTGCGAGAGCGGCACGCTGCCCTCGCCGCCGAGCTCGCGGAAGCGTCGGCGCAGTGCGCCTTCGACGTGGAGGGGCACCATGGTGCTGACGTCGCCGCCGAGCGACGAGATCTCGCGGACCGTGGTGCTGCTGAGGAAGGTGTGCTGCTCTTTGGCGATCAGGGTGACCGTCTGCACCACAGGCGCCAGGCGCTGGTTGGCCAGAGCCATGCGGAACTCGAATTCGAAGTCCGAGAACACGCGCAACCCGCGCACGATCACAAGCGCGCCGACCTTCTGACAGAAGTCCACGGTCAGGCCGTTGTAGCCCGTGACGCGGATGTTGGTCAGCCCGAGCTGGCGCACGGCCTCATTGACCAGCGCGATGCGCTCCTCGAACGGGAAGACCAGCGACTTGAGCGGCCGGTCGTACACGCCGACCACGACCGTGCTGAACAGCTCGGCGCTGCGCTGGATGATGTCGATATGGCCGAAGTGCACGGGGTCGAACGTGCCGGGATAGATGGCCCCGATCTGGCGGACGCTCTCAGCTGACATCGCCGGACCCCGTACGCCAGAACGCGTCGACCAGCTTGCGGATGCCTTCGTGTTCGGGGGCGGTCAATTCGGGATCGACCTCGAACATGGCACGCGCCTCGCGGCGGGCCTTCTCGATCGTGAGCACGTCGCCCAGACCCGCAGCCTGCAGCCCCGCGAAGCCCGACTGACGCGTGCCAAGGAAGTCGCCGGGGCCGCGCAGCTCGAGGTCCTTCTCGGCCAGCACGAAGCCGTCCTGCGTCTGCTCCATCGCCTGCAGGCGCTCGTCGGGCGTCGGGTCGGGCGAGTCGGAAGTCAGCAGACAGTACGAGGCATGCTCGCCGCGCCCGACGCGACCGCGGAACTGGTGCAGTTGCGACAGGCCGAAGCGGTTGGCGCCGTCGATCAGGATGACCGTG
>WBZS01000408.1_pt1 | contig 58262 bp, 44 predicted proteins | sample 5204201 | NCBI WGS metagenome assembly WBZS01 (sample SAMN12344357, study PRJNA552823) | activated sludge metagenome | biome: Activated sludge suspended growth; feature: Nitrification reactor; material: Wastewater; isolation source: activated sludge from nitrification reactor of wastewater...
ATAACAAAAAAAAAATGAAGGGAATCCTGTATAGAATTTTAATCACATTATTTTTAATCACTGTGTTGTTACCCGACAACACAGTTTTTTTATTTGGACAAGGTTCAAAACAATATCAATTTAAAATCGAAAAAGGAATATCTTGCTCCACCGCAATGGAGAAATTTAAAAGTACCTTTAATGTTCTAATCGCCTATAGCCCAACTTTGCTGGATGCTGACTCCGGCTTTGATAAAGTATTATCTGCAGAGAGTGTAGCTTCGCTATTTGAAAAAGTTTGTTATTCTTTTCAACTGGACTTTGTTCAAAATGGGAATGCCTCCTTTTTAGTGAGATCCAGTGCCTTGGATATTAAACAGGCTGAGGAAATTATTTTGCATATCAACATTGAGGAAGGGCAGGGTAGACAGCCCGTTTCATTTGCGAGTGTTTATGACCAGAGCCGCCAGTACTTTGCATTTACCGACGAACAAGGAGATTGTTTTATTAAAATACCGAAATCTAAAAAGGGAGAAAAACTGATTATACATTCACTGGCACACCATGACAAGGAATTTACAGTAGATACAGAAGCTCCGTATCAAAAAATCAGCATCTTTCCGGATCCAGTAAAAGTGATCCCTGTAACCATCAATACGATTAAAAAAAAGTTGAGCTTTTCAAGGCAACAGGGTATATCGCTGGATAATACAATTGTTGAAAAAATGGCTTCCTCCTCTGTTTTTCATAAGGATATTTTGCGGACACTACAAATGCTACCTGGTATCAGTGCTATCAATGATAATAAATCCAGTGTACGAATCCGCGGTGCAAATGAAGAAGCCACCCTATTAATGATAGATAATATGCCGGTATACAAGGCAGATCATTTTTATGGCATCTTTGGAGCATTCAACTCATGGTATGTTAAAAAAATAACCTTATACAAAAATAATTTGCCTGTTGAATTTGGAGGAAGGACCAGTGGTATGGTAAAACTGGAAAGCGATTCATTTAATTTGAAACTAAATCTGAATCTCGATATAAACCTTTTAAATTCCGGGATTATGGCTGATATTCCTTTGGGAAGTAAGTTTAATTTGAAATTTTCCGGTCGTAAAACGTACACCGATTTGTTAAATTCAGGTTTATATGATCTAACCCAAAGAGAAAATCTGGCTTCCGACAACAAGCCGAAAGTATTTAAGAGCCTTATTATTTCTAAACCAAAATTTGACTTTTATGATTTGAATGCCAGGCTCTTGTATAAAAGCGGAAAACATCAGTTTGATGCAAATATTTTTAGAAGCGCCGACGAGTTTATAGATAAATATAATATCAGTTTTAAAAACAAACAACTGATTATTAATGAAGAGCTGTTTAAGCAGGTGAGTAATTGGGAGAATAAAACATTTGGCCTGAACTATAATTATACTGATCAGGCATATGAAGTATTAGTTTCTGCATTCAGATCCAATTATAACAGTGCTTACAACATAACCAGTAATTTAATTCGAAAAGAAACTACAGGGCCAGTCAAAGACACCGTCACAATTTTAAACACCAATTTTATACGAGATTCCGGATTTAAAGTCAGAGTGAAGACCAAATCTCAATACCCAATTTTACTGGGAGCCGAATTTGTTAAACATGAAAATGCGCTTTTTATTGAAAACGACAGGAACCCTATCTTCGAAATAAATAAATCCGGTAATGAAACCAGTCTTTTTGCACAGGCATCACTTGGGAATAAATCTGGTCTGTATTTTGAACCGGCCTTACGTTCAACATTTCTGAGTCAAATTGATAAAGCTTATTTTTTACCGCAGATTTATCTGAGTTATGCGCTTCAAAACGACATCCTGTTTAAATTTTCAGCAGGCAAGCAGGTGCAATTTATCCGATTGTTTGACCACGAAAACGCCTTAGGCCAAAAACAGCAATTTTTTGCTTTGAGCAATGATCGCAGCATTCCCGTTGGCATTGGAATGAATTACATGGCTGGCATGTGGAAATCTGCCGGCCCGTTTACAATTGATGTTGAAGCGTACTACAGACATCTGGATGGTGCTATCATCCATGGTACTCAAACACCGGGTTTAAGACCTGCTCAGCCCAATCCGGGACAGCAATCGTTCCGCTTATTTACCGGGGAGTCAAGATCCTACGGAGCCGATTTTTCATGTGCATTTGAAAAGCCTGGATTTTTCTCCTTATTTACTTATACCCTCAGTAAAACAGAAAACCGGTTTACAGAAATTTTTAAAAATCAGTATTTTCCTTCTTCTGAAGACAGCCGGCATCAGGTCAAATGGGTAAATACCTTCAGTACCGGCATTTTCGACTTTACAGCAAGTTATATAGGTGCTTCGGGCAGACCTTATTTGGATCTCTCCTCAATAACCAATCCTATTGAAAGGATAAATTTAAATGTAAATGACTACCTTAAAAACCTGCCGGACTATCACCGGTTTGATATCGGGACTTATGTTCGATTTAAACTGGCTGGTCTGGATTCGAGAATAGGTGTTTCTGTATTTAATATTTTTAATCGGGTAAATGTTAAGTACAGGCAATTTGTTTTCCAACTGCCCCAACAAGGTAATCCGGGACAAAACCCTGTAAATACTATCCTGGGTTCTGATATATCACAATTGGACAGAACATTTAATCTTAGTTTTAATGCCACCTTCAGATAAGTGTTTAGTATATTTTCTATACTTGTAGTGTTTATCCCGGATTAGGCCGAATCAATTTTAAGAAAAGAAAAGAAATCACGAAAGTATACCCGTTTTTTCTGATGTCCTGAAATTGCAACACGTACATGCACCATTCAGCATCTCTGTAATGCCAGTTTTTGAAATTTACTCCAAATTACGCATTGGACTTTGCTACGAGATAAAACTGGTCAAAAAAATGAATACTGAAACAAATATAAAGTCAGATTTTGTCGCAGTTAATTTCTAATGCGTATTTTGGGTTCATTTCAATTCTCTTATAAATATGACCTGAAAATTGCCTTTTAAAAAATTCGTACGCACAAGCAAAGAACAAACAAAAAAAGGCCTGCTATCTACCCCTTAATCAGCAAACCTTCACGGCGTGTTTTTTGCTTATATCGTTTATCAAACACCTCCAATAAGTGGACATGAACTACACTTCAACTACATTTCAGGTAAATAATAAATACATCTCTATGCCCGGTGAAAATTTACCTTGTCCCGAGGTTGTCCCGAGGTTGTCCCGACGCAACCTTATGGATAACCTATGGATACCTTATGGACAACCTATGGATACTTTATGGATAATCCCAAATTATACATCGGAAATTGTTACGAAAAAATATCAACACGAAATGCCGGGAAGCACAGAATTACCTGCCCACAAACCGTGTTTTCCTACCTGGAGATAGTGCTGAACTAACCCGATTAACTAAGGCTTATTTTTTTAAGCTGGTCTATAGTGTAATCTAATTCCTCTTCCGTATTAAGGATGGAAAATGAAAAACGAATGGTCTTTCTTTCAGAAGAATGACCGATGGCCACCAAAACATGCGAGTCTTCTTCGATTCCGGCACTGCATGCACTTCCTGACGAGGCAGATACACCGGAAATGTCGAGATTCATGACGAGCATGTCAGCTTTTGGACTTGGCGGAAATGAAACGGATAGTACATGAGCCATAAAGGATTCTTCCTGACACCCATTGAATTGAATATCGTGCAATGATTCCAGAAGTTTTGTTTTAAAGGACTGCCTCAGTTGCATAATAGTTCTTTGATTATGGGTCATATTGGTGGTGCTGATTTCCAGTGCTTTGGCTAATCCGCCTATTCCGGCCACGTTTTCAGTTCCGGCCCGCATATTTCTTTCCTGGGCTCCTCCATGAATATATGGACTTATCATGTTGTTATTGCGGATAAATACAAAGCCGACCCCTTTAGGACCATGAAATTTGTGAGCAGAACCGGAGAGGAAGGCAATATTGTTTTCCTGCACATCAACTGAATATTTGCCAATGGTCTGTACCGCATCACAATGGAATAAGGCCTGATATGTCTGACAAAGTGTACCGATACTTTTAATGTCAGCTATGGTGCCGATTTCATTATTTCCATGCATGATACTGACCAATGTTTTATGTTCCGGATTTTGTAGCCATATCTCCAATTGATGGAGATCTGCCTGACCAAATTGGTTTACCGGCAGATATTGAACTGCACATTGGTGATGCTTTTTCAAAAAATCTATCGTATGTAGTACACAATGGTGTTCAGTAGGTGTGGTTATAATTCGTGTTATTCCCAGGTCTTGTACGGCGTTTTTTAAAACCATATTGTTTGCTTCTGTCGCTGATGAAGTGAAAAACACCTCTCCCAAAGAAGCATTGATGACTTTTGAAACAATTTTGCGCGCATTTTCAATAATGGATTTAGCTTTTCTGCCATGTTGGTGTATGGAAGAAGGATTTCCATACACGTCACTTATGATTTCATGCATTGTAGTAATCACCTCGGGTAACATGGGTGTAGTCGAAGCGTTGTCAAGATATATGCGCATTTTAAAATTTATAATATCAAAAAAGGAAGTGAATATAAAAATTGGCGTGATTAAAACAAGGATCAATTTAAGCTATTTCAGATAAGTAAAAAGGTTTAAATCCATATGAACTCAGCTTTTAATTTGCCTTAATATAATTTTGTACGTAGTAAAAATAAAACACCGTTGAATGTCCGAAAGTTGAACACAATCAACGGTGTTTTAATCCGGAATTAAAAAGCACTTACCGGCAGCTTTAAAAATGGAGGAACTAATACATATTTAAATGATACACTGTGGTTGCCATCCTCCAATATCAAACGCGCGCTTATTAGTGATTTTTAGTGCATCAATTTTGTGCAAAGGGATCAAACAGATAAAAGCGGTTTAATTAAAAATAATTATTCCACAATGAGCTTTTCAATTCTTACCCCTTCTTTTGTTTTTATACGAACCAGATAAAGTCCACTTTTAAAATGATTTAAATGGACAGGCAATAAAAATGATCCCTGCAAAACACCGTAATTTCTGAAAGCTACAGTTTTCCCTTCAACATCAACAATCTGAACTTCTACTTCACCACTACTTTCAATATTCAGGTCTACATTTAAAAAATCTTTTGCCGGATTAGGATAAATTTTAACCTGGTCTGAAGCTAAAACAATATTACCAGTACTGCTGATAAAACCATTTTGAACAGCTTCGGCTATGGTATTACTTGCCGCATTAATATAATTACCGGCATCCAGTAAGATGGGAATAATATTTATATTATCAAATTTCCAGGCTGCGTTCAGCGTAAATGCATAAGTTAACACAATTTTATCGCCTGCTTTATAGCTTCCTGAAAATGAATTGTTGTTATTACTTCGTAAACCAGATACAGCTCTGGCCACATGATCATAAACCATGGTGGCCGCAGGTACGGGATTGGGAAGTGTTTCAAATCCTCCCATTACGCCGGAAGCGCCACCAGCATATGCATTTGCCTGGTTATATCCTGAGGCAGTACCTTTTACACCATCTTCAGTGAGTACCAGAGAAACATAAAATTCTCCATCAATATCTTCAAGAAACTCGACTTCTACAGAAACATCCAGGTTCTTATTGACTTCATTGTATCTGGCGCCGGTAGTAAGTTTAGCCTTTGCCGGTTTACTTATTTCACTAAGAAAAGGTGCTTCTGTGCCGGAAGGATCTATTTCTTCAAGTCGGTTTACCTTACTATTCGGGAAAGCGGTGAATGCCATAAAAGAATTATATTCCGGCAGCAGCATAGGGTCGGTAGATCCATTGTGAACCGCAATCGGAATAAACAATTTATGATACTGTTCATCATATCTGTCCATAAAAACAGCGCCTCTGGGGCACCACTGGCACCATGTACCAGTTCCTTCTTCTACCAGTACTGCTCTGTGTGGTGCAGGCTGGGCAGCATCGATATTAAATTTTAAGGTATTATTACACATTACTTCATCCGAAGCAGCTCCGTTTAATTTGTTGATCACGACTTCAATGACGTTTGAACCCGGTTTAAGTGTTAATTCAGGCAATATAATATCCGCTTTCTGACCTTTTAACAGGTTTATATTGGAAATATTTGCGGGTGTTGAAATTCCATCAATAATAACCGTCATCTCTGCTGAAGTAATAGGGCTGGTGCCGTTATTTCTGAGTGCACAGGTAGGACTATTAGTCGTGCCGGCCAGTTTGCCTTTTGCCCAGATGAAGTCGGAAATGCCTCCGTCATTGGCGTAAGCTACTACTGAAGGATCGTGTTGAAAACTAACATCATCAATATAAAAAAGGGATGCACTGTTGATCGGAAATATATCGATAGAAGCCACACTGTTTGTTCCGTTGGAAAAGGCTCCCCGACATTCGCCGTTGACAAGTACTTTCCATACATTGGAGGATAAGTTAATATCAATTTCAAGATCAAACCATTCATTTTTAGGATACGGACTGGAAAGCAGGGGAACTGAGCTTCTTGAAATATTGATCGCTCCATCTTCCGTAAAATTTGCATCAATAGCCCATGTCTGACCAATAGTCTGGGTTGCCTGGAAATTAAAGTACGCATTTTTTCCGGTAGGAATAAACATACTCATCTTATAGGTAAATCGGCCTGTTGTATATTTACCCCCGAATGGAAGGACAAGGTCGGTTGCACCACCGGCAGGCACCGTATTGATTATTTTAACGCTGTTTTTTCCACTTTTTGCCTGTTCTTCGGTAATTTTTGTATCCTCATCCGTACCCGGTTTTTTGGACCAGGTGGTCCATTTATTATTGGATGCCGCCAGATATGCACCGTTAGTGTAGGCTTCAAAATCATCAGTAAACGAAGCCTGAGATTGAAGTCGGAAAATACCTAAAATTAAAAGTAAGGTAAAATAAAATCTCATGTGATTAGTTTTGGTAAGGTGAATAAAAATTTGCTTTAAATACTTTAATAATTATGTAAAATTAATAGAATACTATTCTGTTACAAATTTTTAACCTGAGAAATTGCGATAATTATACAATTTAGTTTTTAATTGTATTTATTATCGTCACTTTCACAAATGGGGGGCAAGGTTTAACTAAAAAATTAAATGACTTCCGCTACCACAAAGATGCTCCCACCTACAAATATCAGGTCGTTTTTACCTGCGTTCTTTTTTGCTGACCCGAGCGCTTTTTTGACACTGGAATAGGCCTTTCCGGCCAATTGGTACGCTTCTGCCATTGTCTGAAGTGATTTTGATTCTAATCCCCTTGGGATATTGGCTTTGGCAAAATAATAAGCGGCATTTGTAGGGAAAAGTGAAAGTATTTGATTCAGATCCTTATCATTCACAAATCCAAGAACAAAGTGAATTTTTCGAACATCCATTTTTGTCAGTGCGGCCAGCACAATGCGTAATCCCCCTTCATTATGCGCACTGTCAGCCAGGACAAGCGGGTTATGGTCAATGATTTGCCATCTACCTATGTAGGCAGTCGATTTTTTTAATTCAGGAAAAAAAAACGATAGTTTATTCACATCAATGGGTATAATCCCGGACAGAAATTTAAGGGCAAACAATCCGGTAATCATATTTTTAATCTGAAATGGTCCCATGAGGTCGGATTCCAGCTGCTCTATCCAGGTAATTTGATCTGTTAATACTTTAAAAATACAATGATTGTTGTAATATTCCATTTTTTCCAATGCCAAATGGTCCTCTGCATAATAAATGGAGGCCCCCGCTTCCATAGCTTTATTATTAAATACATGGGCTACTTCCGGTTGTTTTTCACCTATTATAACGGGTATCCCATTTTTAATAATGCCGGCCTTTTCAAATGCAATTTCCTCGAGGGTATTTCCTAATAAATTTTGATGGTCATAACTAATATTGGTGATGACCGATAAAATTGGTCTGATGATGTTGGTAGAATCAAGCCGACCTCCTAATCCGGTTTCCACCACCACAAAGTCCACCTTTTTGTAGGCAAAGTACGAAAAGGCCAAGGCCACTGTCATTTCAAAAAAAGAAGGTTGAATTTCCTCGATAGCTTCGTAATGGGTTTGTATGAATGAAGTGACATATTTTTTGGAAATATAGGTGCCGTTAATTTTAATTCTTTCTCTGAAATCCTTGTAATGCGGAGAGGTGTAAACCCCGACTTTATACCCCTGTGATTGTAATCCACCGGCAATGATATGGGTAGTTGTGCCTTTGCCATTTGTCCCTGCAATATGGATCGTTTTTAATTTTAATTGCGGATTTCCTGCGGCCTGGCATAATTGAATGGTATTTTTCAGATCTTTTTTATAGGCAACAGGTCCCTGTCTTTGAAACATAGGCAGGTGTGCAAAAATGTATTTCTGGGCTTCCTGATAGGATGTAATTCTGTTTACCATGTTCTAAATAAAAAAGTCGTCTAAATATGAAAATTCAGACGACTTTTATAATGAGTGATTTATATTTGATTAAAGCACACTTTCTACATCTGAATATTCAAGGCCAAAAGCATCTGCGACACCTTTATAGACTACTTTTCCATTCACAACATTTAAGCCCAGCTTCAATTCGTTATTTTCTCTGCATGCTTTTTTCCACCCTTTATCTGCTAATTGAAGTGCATAGGGTAGTGTGGCATTGGTTAAAGCAATCGTGGAAGTATAAGGAACAGCTCCCGGCATATTTGCTACACAGTAGTGAACCACCTCATCAATTATGAAAGTTGGATTGTCATGGGTAGTAGGGTGGCAGGTTTCAATACAACCGCCCTGATCTACAGCGACATCCACGATCACCGTACCTGGCCGCATATCTTTAAGCATCTCTCTGGTGATCAGATTAGGCGCTTTTGCTCCCGGAATTAGTACTGCACCAACGATCAGATCATGATTTCTGATAAGTCTTCTGATGGTAAATTCATTAGAATACATGGTAATAACGTTGGCAGGCATCACATCAGACAAATATCGAAGTCTTTTAAGACTCACATCCAGTAATGTTACGATGGCACCAAGGCCAGCCGCCATTTTTGCCGCCTGAGTTCCTACAACACCACCGCCTAAAATGAGTACTTTTGCAGGAGGAACTCCGGGCACACCACCCAGGAGTACACCTCGGCCTTGTTGTGGTTTTTCCAGATATTTAGCGCCTTGCTGAATAGCCATTCTGCCGGCTACTTCTGACATCGGGATTAAGAGCGGAAGCGATCTGTCCGGGGATTCCACTGTTTCATAAGCCAGACAAACGGCTTTGCTTTCAATCATCGCATTGGTAAGCGGTTCATAGGATGCAAAATGGAAATAAGTAAATAATAACTGATCTGGTTTGATTAGCTTATACTCTTTTTCAATAGGCTCTTTTACCTTTATGATCATTTCTGCAATACCATATACCTCTTCTATTGTGGAGAGCATTTTCGCTCCGGCACTGATATATTCTTCATCCGGAAATCCGGAGCCATCTCCGGCGGTAGACTGAATATATACGATATGGCCTCGACTTACAAATTCCATCACGCCGGCTGGGGTAAGTGCTACACGGTTTTCATTGGTTTTAATTTCTTTGGGAACTCCGATTATCATGGTTAGGGTATAAAATTAATGGGTAAATTAAATATGGTGCGAAAGTAGTAACTTATAGTGAAAAATATATACAATTTGCCACTTCAATTTTTTTTTCAGACTCCGGACTGTGGTAAAATAAAAAGCGCTGTTGTTTCTATCTGGAACAACAGCGCTTTATTTTATATGTTTACTAACCGTATTAAAACTATAAAGCCGGTATTCTCAATACCTGCCCCGGATAAATCAGATCAGGAGAAGTAAGCATTGGCTTGTTTGCTTCAAAAATAATCGGATATTTCATCATATCCCCATATTGAGCTTTTGCAATCAATGATAGCGTATCCCCTTTTTTAACTTCATAAAAAGTGGCTTCAGGCTCCGGCGTTACTACAGACAGTCTGTCATCTACGGTGGCAATGCCTTCCGTGTTACCTACAAGTAAAATCACTTTTTCTTTTAAGGAAGTGGTGTCAACCTGGCCATAAATAGTTGCTGCGTCATCATCAACCACGACATCCAGATTATCCACTTTCAAACCGTGAGATACAATCTGAGAGGAAAGCATGGCGGCTTTATTTTTATTCGTTGCTTCTTTTAATGCTTCCAAAGATGCATTGGCGGCAGGTGCTGCCTTTGCGGCATCGTTTTCTGCCGCTTTGTTACTCACTACTTTTGAACCTGCTGATTTTAAAAATGAAAATAGTCCCATATTTCTTTTTTTTTAAATGAATAATTAAAATTACCGATATCGGTTACAGCACAAATTAAGCGATATTAGTTCAATAAAGTTTCATATATGGATATTATTTTTTCTTTAGCGCTAAATTTTATTCGATTTCAAAATATAATTTGGTGTCATGTCTTATTGTCTGTGTGGAATAGGTACAGAATTAACTGTCGAATTTTGGTATTTCTTTTTAATTATTTAAAAATATTTCATTTTGTAAGTGTCACATTATCATCAAGATATAAAAAAATGTTAAAAAATTATTGATATGTTTTCCTCAAAATCCTATTAATTTGCTAAAAGCCTTATATTTGCGCTGTTTTTTGAAAAATTTTGATATAATAATACCATGCAAGGAAAAGGTTTAGTAAAAGTATTTTTGGTCTTGATCACTCTGGTGTGTTTACTCCAGTTTGCCTATTTCATACCAACCAATAGTGTCGAAAATGAGGCTGATGCTTATGCCTCTAAGATTACAGGAAAAGACATTGAACAGGCTTCCAGTCCGGATTTTAAACTGGCCAGAGCAAAATATCTTGATTCTGTATCAAGTCTGGAATTGCTAAAAATTCCGATGATCAAGTCTTATTCTTACAGCGAACTTAAAAAGCAACAGCTGGCTTTAGGGCTTGACCTGAAAGGTGGTATGAGCACCGTGCTGCAAGTTGACCTGGCCGATTTCTTAAAGTCACTTGCCGGTAGAAACAGCAACAATGCTGATTTTCTGAAAGCAATTGAAAATGCAAATCAGGCGATGAAAAGTTCACAGTCTGATTTTATTACCTTATTTGCGGATGAGTACCGTAAGCTGGCAGGTGAAAATAAAATGGCAAGATTGTTTGCCAGAAGTGAAACGTTGGGTGAAATTAATACCAATACAGATGATGGTACCGTTACCCGACTGATCAGAACAAAAGCCAATGAAACAGTAAATCTTACATTTGAGCGTCTTAAACAAAGGATTGACAAATTAGGTGTTGCACAGCCCAATGTATCCTTAGATCCAAACCGGGACTTGATTCTGGTGGAAATGCCAGGAATTGATAATCCACAGCGTGCACGACAGTTTCTTCAGGCCAGTGCAAAACTGGAATTCTGGGAAACATTCCGATACACGGACCCGGGTATTACACAGGCACTTCAGGCTGCAGATCAGATTGCCGGTGGTAAAAGTACAAGTGTGGATTCTACCGGAAATACAGCGGTAGTGATGAAAGATTCGATTGTATATGATAATTTAGGAAATATAACAGATACCGTGCAGGTGGCAACATCCTCTAATTCGCAAAACACTTCTGCAGCAGGTACCCTGTTAAATGCTTTGTCTTTGAATGGCGGTACAATGGCACCAAGTGTCATCGGTGTGGCTGACAAAAGTAAAAAGTCGTATATAACAGAGATCCTGGCGCGGGAGGATGTTAAAGCATTATTCCCCAAAAATGCACAGTTTATGTGGTCCTATAAGCCGTCTCAGGATGCAGATGGAAACCTGACTTCCAATTATGAGTTATATCTGATAAAAATGCAGAACGGTAGCGACCTGGCTCCTTTGGACGGAGATGTTGTGACCAGTGCTGTTCAAACCTTAAATCCGGTAAATGGAGAAGTTGAAGTGAATCTTCGGATGAATGCCACTGGGGCTAAGAAGTGGGCCGAGATGACAACAAAAGCGGCAAACGATGGTAACAGGGAGATTGCCATTGCCCTGGACGGGGAGGTGGTGTCTGCTCCAAGAGTAAACGATGCTATTACCCAGGGGTCTTCTTCGATCTCCGGTAATTTTTCTGTTGAAGAAGCCGTCGATTTCGCAAGCATTCTGGAAGTAGGTAAACTTCCGGCAAGAACAAAAATTATTCAGGAATCAAACGTAGGACCCTCTTTGGGAAAAACCAATATTTCAAAAAGTATCAACTCACTTTTGATCGGATTTTTCCTGGTGATCGTGACCATGCTGGCTTATTATGCCGGTGCCGGTATTATTGCAATACTGTCACTTTTCCTCAACGTATTTTTAATTTTTGGAACATTATCCAGTTTTGGAACCGTGTTAACCTTGTCCGGTATTGCTGGTATCGTTTTAACAATCGGTATGGCCGTGGATGCAAACGTTATCATATTTGAACGAATTAAAGAAGAATTGGGATCCGGGAAAAGTATGAAGCAGGCAATTGTAGATGGGTACTATCATTCCTATTCCGCTATCATTGATGCAAACGTTACCACGATCCTCACGGCAATAATTCTGGCTTATTTTGGTCTTGGACCGGTAAAAGGATTTGCCATTGTATTAATTATTGGGGTATTAAGCTCCATGTTTACTGCTATTTTTGTTTCAAGACTTCTCATTGACTGGTGGGTCGGAAAAGGAAAAGACCTTTCTTTCTGGACCAATTTTTCAAAAGGAGCATTTAAAAACATTCAAGTTGATTGGATTGGAAAACGTAAATATGCTTATTTTGCATCCGGTGCACTGATATTGGCAGGTTTGATTTCCATATTTACAAGAGGATTTGATCTTGGCGTAGATTATAAAGGGGGATATTCCTATAATATTCAATTTACAGGCTCTGAAAATATTACTGCAGATGCATTAAGAGATGGATTGGCGGGTGTATTTGAAGCAGCACCAATTGTGAAGCAGGTGGACACCGAAAATACCTTTAACGTAACTACCTCTTATCTGATCGCTGAAACTGCCGATGATGCACCATCTCGTGTTATGGCCAAGCTCCATGAAGGAGTATCTAAACTCACAAATTCCAGTGTAACGCTGGAGGATTTTTCCAACAATGAGACAGGTGCTGATAAAATTCATGTAATCAGTTCTGCACAGGTAGGACCAAATATCGCAGATGATTTAAAAACCAGCTCTTTTTATGCAGGTATCCTGGCTTTGTTAGCCGTATTTTTATATATCTTTTTGCGGTTCAGCAAATGGCAATATAGCGTGGGCGCGATAATAGCGCTGGCACACGATGCCCTGGTAGTTATTGGAGTATTTTCTCTTGGAAGAGGACTTCTTCCATTTTCTCTTGAAATCGACCAGGCTTTCATCGCAGCCATATTGACAGTAATAGGATATTCCATCAACGATACGGTTATCGTATTTGATAGGATCAGAGAATATTTTGGCTTGCACATCAACAAGCCCAATGATGAAATTATTAATGATTCCATCAATGCTACTTTATCCAGAACAACAATGACCTCATTTACTACAGTTATTGTGGTTTTAATTTTGTTTTTATTTGGTGGAGCAAGTATTAAAGGTTTTGCTTTTGCCCTACTGGTCGGTATCACAGTCGGTACCTACTCTTCCATATTTATAGCAGCTCCAATCTTACATGACCTGGCCAGTGATCTTAAAATTAATAAAAGATCCGCACCGGCAAAAGCAGGTAAAGTGGAAAAATCAATTTCCAGAGTAGGGAAATAAATGTAATAAAAATTTAAGCAATAAAAAGGGAATTGAAAGTCGGCTTTCAGTTCCCTTTTTTATTGCTCCGGGTGTTATATCAGGTATGGTAAATTAAAATTTAAAACCAATTACTTTATTCCGGCATGACAACTCAAAATATATTGATTTTTATTTTCTCAGACAAACAACAATATTGGTGAAAAATCAATTATAATTGTGTAACTTCTGTTGGTACACCATATGAAATATAAGATTTGTATTTTTCTCTTTTTGTGCATGCAATTGGCTTGCTCCGTAAATCTTAAAATAAAAGATGGCGAAATGGCATATGAACGTAAGCAGTATGCAGTAGCAATAGAATTGCTCGAAGCAGAATATGCTAACCTTAAAAATGAAGCGCAAAAAGCCAGAAAAGCATATTTGGCAGGCCAGTCCTATATGAAATTGCTGGATTATCAGGAAGCTATAAACTGGTTTGAAAAGGCTGTTAAACTTGATTACGGACCGGAGGCACTGGGAAAGTTGGCAGAAGCCATGATTCGGACAGAAAATTATAGCGGCGCCATAAATATATTCCAGCGATTAAAATCAGCTTCAGGCAATAAACAGGAGCTGGATCGGAGTATTTTGCTTTGCAAACAGGCATTGGATGCGAAAAACTTAAAATCAAATTACCATATTGAACGTTTGCCTGAAAGTTCTGAAGTTTCAGACTTCAGTCCCGTTTTGTATGAAAATGAATTTCTGGTGTTCACATCCGAAAGGCAGGAAGCATCAGGGAAAGATATTTATAAATGGACAGGAGAACACTTTTCTGATATATTCATCATTCAAAAAGGGGGGTCAGAAGTTAAAAGATTTGATTCTGCCATCAATACCAATCAAAATGAAGGGAATGCCTGGTTTTCCAAAGATATGGAAACGATGTATTTTACCCGATGTTTTAGCACAGGAGCAGGTGACGATTATTGTAAAATAATGGTATCAAAGCGACAAAACGAAGTTTGGAGTGAACCGGAAGTACTGCCTTTTACCCGGGATAAAATCAATTACGGGCAAGCTACATTGATAGAAAACGACAGCGTACTTGTTTTTTCTGCTGACATTGCAGAACCGGGTGGGAATCTTGATTTGTACTATGTGGTGCTTGATGAAAATGGTGTATGGTCCGAACCGGAAACGTTACCTTCAGCTATCAATTCGCAGGGCAATGAGATGTTTCCTACAGGTGACAAGGATACCTTATATTTTTCATCCGATTATTTACCTGGATTTGGAGGTTTTGATATTTTTAAAACCTATTTGAAAGCGGACAGAAGTTGGTCTATACCATTAAATGTAGGTTATGGAATAAATTCCGGAGGTGATGAATTTTCGTTTATTGTCGATAGGACAGTTATTAATAAACCGGGTATTTTGATGCAGGGTTTTTTTACCTCCTCCCGTTTCGGAAGTGGTAAAGACGACATTTTTAGATTTCAAATGCTCAAACCGGAGCCTGAAAAACAACCAGAGACTGAAGTTAAACCGACAGAGAAAGAACTTTTTATTACAGTTAAAGTTTTTACTCCTACATTTAATACAGCAGAAGACCCGAATTCCGGTATTTCGGGACAGCTTCCTTTACCGGAAACCTTTATCAAAATAGTGGATGAAAACGAAAAAAAAATAGCAGAATCCTATACTGATGGGAATGGCTTTTATTTTTCGGCCATTCCTTTAAATAAACAAATTAAGGTTATAGGGGCAAAATTAGGATACCTCAATGCCTCTGCCATGGTGGATACAAAAAATTTATCTTTCTCTGAAGGAGAAACAATAAAAACCATTAATGTGGAACTGGTACTGGATAAGATTTATACAGACAAAGAAATTCATCTACGCAATATTTATTATGATTATGATAAATGGGATATTAAAAAAGAGGCAGAACCTGCATTAAATGAGCTGGTAAAAATTTTAACAGACAATCCCCAAATCAATATACAACTGTCGAGCCATACGGATTGTAGGGGTGATGACATGTATAACCTCGAATTATCCCAGAAAAGGGCACAGGCAGCGGTCGATTATTTGATTGCAAAGGGCGTTGCGCCATCCCGTTTGATTGCAACGGGCTACGGCGAATCTCAATTGATCGATCTTTGTGCTTGCGAAAAATGTACTGAATCCCAGCACCAACTGAATCGAAGGACTACGTTTAAAATTCTGAAAAGATAATCCGCCTTTATTCCGGGCTTTTTATAAGTATCCGCATTTTCATGGTTGCAATTGCCAGGATGTAACATTAAACTATATTTACAACTGCTTTACCCTCCGGAAATAAACTTCAAAAGGATATTAATTTCTTTTGCGCAAAAAGTACATAAAACAAATATGTACGTTAAACACTTGGTATTTTTCTTTTTATAGCAAGCCGTGATTCCAATTTGGTGTTAAAGATATAGTGAAAGCATCAAATATATCCCAGCGCTTATCAGCAGTATAAATCTGGATGTAGTGACATATTATCAGAATAAATTTAATATATTTGCTTTGTGTATAAAGATTTGTTTCCCGATCAGGGTAAACACACTTAAACAAAATCCAACCAATCGATAAAAATCTAATTATGGAAAATATTATTTTTTACAAGAAAACTGGTATGTACAAATGTTTACTTTTACTTTTTTCTTTAGCTATCCCTGTTGCACATCTGAATAGTCAGTTTCAACGGATTGTTGGACCGACATCACTCAACTGGACATTATTTGGCGAATCTGTTTCCATGCATGGTCCTTATGCAGTTGTTGGCGAGCCGGCACGAGATGCAAACGGATTGGTCCCTGAAAAAGTGCATCTTTATAAGCGGAAACTTACAGGTTGGGAGAGGATTCAAACCATTCTTTCTTCTAATATCGCACTGGAAACAGATATGGGAGGAAGAACCGCCCTCTCCGATAACTGGTTGGTTTTTTCTCAAATTAGCGGGACAAGTTCCTTCAAATATTTTATTTATCAGAGGCAGGCAGATACGTTTATATACAAACAAACGCTGGCACACCCGGAGCCCTGGGACCACCAGTTTGTGTGTAAAACCATCGCGCTTACCGATAACCATCTTATTGTCGGAGGAAGAGGTTCTGCTTTTTGTTACCGGGTCAATCCAACAACCGGGCTCTGGCAGCTGAATCAGACCATCACAAAGACCGGAACAGAATTTGGAGGTTCGGTGGCAGTATATAATGATCGTGCTGTAATTTGCTCCATACTGGAGGATGCTGCCTACGTGTATGAATTTGTGAATGACAGCTGGATTGAAAGGAAAAAGATTGTGCCGGCCAACAATGGCAATCATCAATTTGGGGCGAATTGTACCATATACAAAGACTTGATTGCAGTTACTGATTTTGGGGGCTCATATAATACCAATCAGGATACCAGCAAGGCTTATATATACAAATGGGGAAGTTCCAACGAAATCAAACAAATAGCCGCGTTAAAATCGCCAAACAATTTTAACTACTCTAACTTCGGGGGGGCTTTTTATTTTAACGACGACTTCCTTTTTATAGGTTCCAACACCGATTTTAATAATGGGAAGGTGTTTAAGTACCGTCGCATGGGAGATCATTTTTTGTTTCAGACACAGTTTAAAAGTCCGGATAACACCAATGGCTCCACCTTTGGTGAAAGTTTGGCAGGATATGGTAACCAGCTTTTGGTTGGTGACCCTACATATGGCATATTGAGGGGGGCCGTATATCAGGGCTTTGTGTATGACAGCTTGTACCTTGTTTCCGATTGCATGCTTCCCGTACCCGTTAATGGCAATATGGTCACTGTTGAAAATTTTCAGGATGTTTTTGAATCTGACGCAACGTCAGTTTCGCTCGGTAAACCCCGAAAATTTGGGGCAATAGACGCTGAGAAACTGTTTGGAAACATGGAAGAGATTCAAATTTGTGATAATGCTGACGGTCTGCCGCCGATCGAAATCGATTATAATCAGGGACTTAAAATTTTGATACCGGATGGTTTGTATGCCCGTTGGAAAGGTTCATTTACAGCTGACGGCAAATTATATTCCGCATCTGACATACTGGATGATACCACCTCGTTAAAACCTAAGATAGTAAAGGTACTGCCTGCTGGTAAAATTCAGCTTTTTCTGGAGTTTGGCATTCAGGGACAGGAACCGTGTATGTCATTTCCGCTTAATTTAACTTTGGTTCAAATCCGGTGCCAAAATACGATAGACACCATAGAGATGGTTGCCGGAGATACGATTACACTAAACTCAAACTGTACTTCCGGCATGCCATTAAATGTATGGTCACACAACTGGAGTGCACCGGCTTCACACGATAAAACTTTTGTGACGACCTATAAGCCGGATACGCGTATATTTCCGTTAAGTAGTGCCTTATATACCTATCAGCGACTTTATTACCATTTGGGTTTTGTTTGTGAAGGTACACAGAATTTTTATGTCAGCGTTACTGCTACTGACGAAGATGGCGACGGATTTTATTATTATGAAGATTGTGATGATACAAACCCGCTGGTGAATCCGTCAGCGTTAGAAGTCCCTTTTAACGGGCTGGATGATGACTGCCAGGATGGCGATGATGGATTTTGTTTACAACGTATTCCCGGCCCGGAAAAAGGAATGGATGCCATGGTGCAAAGCAATAAGGCAACGATCAATGAAGGTAGAAATGACGATCTCAATGTAGCATACGACGGTGAACTTTCACCACTAAAAAAACACCAGTCATTCATAAAGTTTGATTTGACTACAGTACCAAAAAATGCAGTCATTGATTCTGCATTTTTAAGTTTGTTCTGGAATCCTACTGATAGCCACGGTGTTTTTGGAAACGGGCATTTTGATGGAGTCAACGGTTCTGCGCCTTCTCAGCTTGTAATGGACAGGGTTACCAAATTCTGGGACGAAAAAAACATTAACTGGAACAACCAGCCTACCATATCCGCAACCAATCGGGTAGTTGTATCCCACGCTACCTATCCGGGGGGGACATCAAATTTTAAAAATATGAACGTGACAAAATTGTTTAGAGACATGTTGGATAGTTCGCAAACCAATTTTGGTTTGAGACTGTTTATATTGCCACAATCTGGAGTCCGACAACTGATTTTTGCTTCAAGCAACCATCCTAATCCAAATTTACGTCCTAAACTAAAACTTTGCTGGCATAACGATCAAATAAATGGCATCACCGAAGTGTCAGAAAAAGATCAGATACAAATTCATCCAAATCCTGCTTTCGACCAGGTGAAAATTTATTTTACCGGAATCCAAACGCAGAAAGGTGTAATGATAAATTCCATCGGACAGGTAGTAAAAAGGTTTCCTGTTACTCAGGGAGATAATGTGATTTCTATCCTGGATTTACCAACCGGACCATATTTTCTTCGCATAGAGGACGGTATATGCCGGACCTTTATCAAACAATAAAAAAAAAGTGGATGTGGTTTAATCAATAAACTTACTGGTCTGAAATACTGGTTTTATTTATTGGGTTTTTATAAATAAATCCCAGTGTGGGTATCCGGTTGAATCATGATGGGCCCGGAGGTATGGACCATAATATTAAAAAGCAGGGAACTTGGAGAAATGAGACACAAATTCGGATCGACCCTGATCAATGTTATATGAAAGTACAGTCAAACCAATTTTCTACCAGATTAACTTCCGTTTGCGTTTTTGAAAAATGTTTATACTCATTGGTAGCAGGGTCGTAAATATATTCTTTAGCCCAATCCTGGTGATGCAAGGCGAGTTCATGCAGACTTTCAAGGATAAAATCAATCTCTTCATCGGTCATAGTAGGGTGGATAGACATTCTGATCCAGCCGGGTTTATTGGCAAGAAAACCCATTGAAATTTCACTGGTAAGTTTTTTTGATTTTTCATGCGAAACTTCAAGTAAGTAGTGTCCGTAAGTGCCGGCACAGGAGCAACCACCCCTCATTTGGATGCCATATCTGTCATTGAGTAATTTAACGGCTAAATTAAAATGCAAATTTTCAATATAAAATGAGATCACACCTAATCGTGATTTGTGTTGGTCGGCCAAAACCCGAAGTTTTGGAATTTCTTTTAATTTATTCCAGATTTTTTCCAGAATCTCGTGCTCCCTTGCTATGATATTTTGAACCCCCATTTTTTCTTTTAACTGTATGCACAGGGCAACACGGATGGTTTGAATAAATGCCGGCGTGCCCCCGTCTTCGCGGGCTTCAATTTCTTCATGATATTTGTGCTCTCCCCATGGATTGGTCCAATCTACGGTGCCTCCGCCCGGATTATCAGGGACTTTGTTCGTGTAGAGCTTTTGGTTGAATATAAGAATGCCGCTGCTTGACGGTCCGCCTAAAAACTTGTGCGGCGAAAAATATATGGCATCCAGGTATTCGTCGGTATTGGCCGGATGCATATTGATATTAATGTATGGGGCTGAACAGGCAAAGTCCACAAAACAATATCCACCCGCTCTGTGTATCATTCCTGCCATTTGGTGGTAAGGCGTTTCAATACCTGTTACATTGGAACACGAAGTGATCGCCGCAATTTTAATTTTACGGCTGCTATATTTTTCCAGCAGCCTTCCAAAGTTTTCGAGGTCTACCTTCCCTTCATTACAGGCACCGATCACCACAACATCTCCGGTTGTCTCAATCCAGGATGTCTGGTTTGAATGATGCTCCATATGTGTTACAAAAATTATAGGACGCTCGTCAGAAGATAATTGAATTCGATCCTGAAATTTTTCGTGAAGTTTTATGCCGATGATGCGTTGCAATTTATTTACAACACCGGTCATGCCGGAATTCGATGAGATTAAAATATCACCATCAATGGCATGAACGTGCTTTTTAATTATTTCTTTTGCTTTTTTATATGCCAGGGTCATTGAAGAACCTGTAACATTGGTTTCAGTATGTGTATTGGCTACAAAGGGATAAAATTTATTTAAAAGTATATCTTCTATTGCCTTATACATTCGGCCGCTGGCTGTCCAATCCGCATACACTATTTTTTTACGTCCATACGGACTGTCAAATTCCTGATCAATGCCTATAATCTGTTGTCTGAATGGAGCAAAATATTGTTCGAGGGACGTTGTTTTTTGAGTGGTCATATGATCGCTTTAACTTTTTGAATGAGTTGTTTGGCGGTTGTTTCATCTTTGGCCTCACAATATATACGCACTATAGGTTCAGTATTGGATTGCCGCATATGTATCCAACCATCTTCAAAATCTATTTTAAGTCCATCTATGTCATTGATTTTTTCATCGGAAAAGGTGGTTCGGATGTTTTTAAAAATACGTTCAAGATCTAACTGAGGCGTAAGTTCCAATTTATCCTTAATGATTTCATAGGAAGGGTAGGTCGCTTTTAATTCGGTCATAGGCAGTTTTTTTTCAGCAAGCAAAGACAAAAAGAGGGCAATGCCAGCCATGGCATCCCTGCCATAATGAAGCCCCGGAACAATAATGCCACCATTGCCTTCCCCGCCGATAATAGCATTTGTTCGTTTCATTTCATTGACTACATTAACTTCTCCAACAGCAGATGCACTGTATTTCCCGCCATGACGCTCAACAACATCGGCCAGTGCCCGTGTGGAGGATAAGTTTGAAACCGCATTTCCTTTTTCATGCCCTAAGATATAATCTGCAACAGCAACCAGCGTATATTCTTCACCAAATATGCTGCCATCTTCATTAACAAAAGCCAGTCTGTCTACATCCGGGTCAATACTAATACCCAGATTTGCTTTGCGCTCTACCACCATATTAGATAACGCTTCCAGATGTTTGGGTAACGGTTCGGGATTATGTGCAAAATGACCAAAATGGTTGTCATTCAGTAACGTATATTGCACGCCTAGGGCATCGAGCAAGGGTGGAATAGCGATAGCACCGGTAGAATTGATACAATCCACGACCACATTAAAACCCGCATTTTTGATTTCCTGAGCGTTTACATGCTTATAATCTAAAATCGCTTTTATATGAATGGAAATGGCATCGTCCTGAGTAGAGTAAGTACCCAATTCATCCACACCCACAAAGTCCAGCGCCCCTTGTTTGATGATGTCAATGATTTCCTGCCCGTCTTCAGCGGATATAAACTCGCCATTCTGTGTTAAAAATTTCAGTGCGTTCCATTCCTTCGGATTGTGGCTTGCAGTAAAAATGATTCCTGCTCCTGCATGCAAAATGGGCACCATCATTTCTACAGTCGGAGTTGTAGACAAACCAAGATCAATGACATCAATACCCATAGACAATAAAGTGTTTACGGCCAGTTGACTGACGATCGATCCGCTCAGTCGACCATCCCGACCCACCACTATCTTGCGGTTCCCATTTCTTCGTTTAAGCCAGATTCCTAATCCTGCCGTACATTCCACAACGTCTACAGGGGTCAGATTTAAACCCGGACTTCCGCCTATGGTTCCCCGTATACCGGATATTGATTTTATTAAAGTCAATGATGGTGTTTTTAGTTAAAAATAATCGCAAAAGTAAGGAAACTTTGAACAATTATGGAATACTTTATGGGTTATAATACCACTTTTTAACCGGAAACAAAATGCCGTAAAAACCTTCAGGTACAGGGTACATTTGGAGTAGTAAACGGCTCACAGCTAGATGACAATTGATTTGTTGAAATGTAAAATAAAAAAAAGTTTGTGCATCTCTGGTATATAGTATGGTTAGACCACTTTTTCGAATGTACTACTTGAATAAACGCTGAAAAAGGAGAGAGTAATTAAGTTCGGCCCGAATTTGTTTAAACAAGGAGATTTTAACCACAATATTAACCTGAATTACAGGACATACAACATCACCATTCATGAAATTTACTTAAAGTAAAACACCCCTATTTTTAATGTATAGGAAAGTTTAGGTTTGTCACCTAAATGCAGCTGCTACTTGGGTACTGTCAAAAAAGAAATGAATTAAGGAGATATACGAATGTAAAATTTATTTGAACAATATTTATTTATTTTGATGCTTCGTTTTGTTGAGAACTTTGAAGATGTTTTCTGCTACCGTTGACTGCATTAATTCATGATCTTACCCGCAGAATGAATACGGAATAATATTTTAAAGCTGGTTTGTTTGGGTAATGAAATCTTTTGTTTTGGCATGACCATTCCCAAAATGATATGAATCATCATAATATAAAGAAAGTATTAAGTGTTTCTTATCAGAGATGAAAACAATTTTAATTACTTTTGTTGTATATTAAAAATCATCCCTTTTTACATGAAAAAAAAATTTAATTTTTCTGAAACTCCTGAACCTCATATCAAGCGAACAAAAGAAATAATAAAAAAATACCCGGAGATTAAAAAACTGATGGGACGTAATCCGAATAGCTTTTTTTACATTTTAGGCATTGTCCTGGTGCAGATTGGTATTTCTGTTTTATTGAGCGATCAAAGCTGGTGGCTTGTTTTACTTGTCGCTTATGCGGTTGGCGCCTTTGCCAACCATGCTTTATTTGTATTAATTCACGAATGTACCCACAATATGGTTTTTCAAAACAGAGTGGCAAATCTATGGGCAGGCATTTTATGTGACTTACCCAATGTTCTGCCAAGTTCTGTGCAGTTTCGAAAATATCATCTCAAACACCATGCTTTTCAGGGCCATTATGACATTGATGCCGATATTCCCAGTGTTTGGGAAGCAAAATTAATTGGTAATTCTTTTTTTGGTAAAGCAATTTGGTTACTACTTTTTCCAATTTTTCAATTGACACGACCACCAAGACTGCGTGAAATCCAGTTTTCCAGTAGGTGGGTTTGGATTGATCTTATTGTGGTTTTGGCTTTTGATGCTATACTGATTTATTATTTTGGCCTGATGCCGATCCTTTATCTTGCCGCCTCCTTCTTTTTTTCAGTTGGCTTGCACCCGCTTGGTGGGCGTTGGATACAAGAGCATTATCTGGTGGATGAGAATCAGGAGACTTACAGCTATTACGGTCCATTAAATAAACTTGCCTTTAACGTAGGATACCACAACGAACACCATGATTTTTCATATGTTCCCTGGAATAAGTTGCCTGAAATCAAAAAAATTGCGCCGGAGTTTTATGATACCCTGAAATCCCACAATTCCTGGAGCAGCCTGGTTTGGCAGTTTTTAACGGATAAAAATCTTTCACTGTTTTCCAGAACCATTCGGGACAATAAAGGCAATGTGGCAACTACCCGCAGTGAGGAAAGTGATTATCACGAACAAATTAAAGTTAAAGAGACCGTTTGATTGTAGTTCACCTGTTTTGTCTACACATTGTATACCAGAGTAGGCGGGTACCCGTCTCATAATAAAAAGCATGGATATTTTACTGGATTCATGCTTTTTGTGTACTTTTCCGCTATATAAGACCGGTAGTCGAATCAGCACTTCGTCATAAGGACATAAAATGCAATAAATCAATTTCTTGTATTTTATGGCTAATAGAGATTTGATGTGTTTAAAAATGAATACAGCGGAGTATCATTTTTGACGAAGAGTAACTTATAACCCGCTAAGTGATGTCATATTCGGCTTACACGGTACAACTTTAAATTGTAGTGGCTTATGGTAATCAGAAGTATTTTATTTTTTTTCCTTACGGTCAGTTTGGTACACGGCCAGACCGATGAAAGGAATGTGAAGCGATGGAATCACGCGAACCAGCTGGCTCAGAAATTTATCATTGCAGATGGCCATGTTGATTTGCCATATCGATTAAAGGTGAATAATTTTCGCCTGGAAAAAGAATATCTGGGCATACCATATCAAAGTGCTACAGGTGATTTTGATTTTATGCGTGCAAAAGAAGGGGGACTTGACGCACCGTTTATGTCCATATATATACCCTCAAAACTACAAATCGATGGCGGTGCTAAAGAATTGGCAGATAGTTTGATTACAATGATTGAATATATTGCCCGCCATCAGCCTGCTTATTTTATGATGGCATATACCCCTGAAGACGTAAAAATTGCAAAGAAAAAAGGAAAAATTGCACTGCCTTTGGGTATGGAAAACGGCGCTCCCGTCGAAAATAACCTCGATTTGGTGGCCTATTTCAAAAAAAGAGGGATTTCATATATCACACTGACGCATGCCAAAGATAATAAAATATGTGATTCCTCCTATGATACGACCCGAACCTGGGGAGGCCTCAGCCCATTTGGTTACCAGGTAATCAACGAAATGCAAAAGCAGGGCATTATGATTGATGTTTCCCACGTGAGCGATAGTAGCTTTTATCAGACATTACGATACGTCAGCGTGCCTGTAATTGCATCGCATTCATCATGCAGAAAGTTTACACCCGGTTTTGAGCGAAATATGGACGACAACATGATTAAATTGATGAAGGCAAATAAAGGTGTAATTATGGTTAATTTTGGTTCCTCATTTTTGGATGGAAAAATTGATCCCTATAATGATAGCCTTCGCCAGGTTTTTCAGGAAGAATTGAAGCAAAGAGGATTGGATGAATCGTCGGAGGAGGGTAAGGCATTTTCTGAAGCATTTCAGAAACAACACCCAAAGTTATACTCCGATGTAGAAAAGGTAGCAGACCATATTGATCATATCGTACAGTTGGCCGGGGTTGATCATGTTGGTTTCGGGTCAGATTATGATGGGGTGGGAGATTCGCTTCCCACTGGCTTAAAAGATGTGAGCGACTACCCCAATATCATCTTTGAATTGTTGAAAAGAGGCTATTCAGACCGCGATATAGAAAAAATATGCAGTGGCAATCTTTTCAGAGTTTGGAATAAAGTGATAAAATACGCAGCCAAATAAGTATAGCATGACGACAGGACCGGATAAAAACGAATTATTCCCTTTAGATACATATAAAAAGTTGTGCTTTTTGAAAAATCTGGTAACAAACCCCAATATTATTGTTGGAGACTATACTTACTACGACGATTTTGAAAATGTAGAGAATTTTGAAAAAAATGTAAAATATCTTTTTGATTTTACAGGAGATAAACTGGTTATCGGAAAATTTTGTATGATAGCTTCGGATGTAAAGTTTATAATGAACGGGGCAAACCACCTGACAAGCGCATTATCTGCCTATCCGTTTTCTATTTTTGGCCATGGATGGGAGCATTGTATGGAAGGAAAATCCTGGCCGTTTAAGGGGGATATTGTAATTGAAAACGATGTCTGGATCGGTTATAATGCTACGATTATGGCTGGTGTACACATTGGTAATGGAGCAGTGATCGCAGCAAATTCGACAGTAGTAAAAAATGTTGAACCGTATTCCATAGTCGGAGGAAATCCGGCAAAAGAAATTAAAAAAAGGTTTCCAGCCGATACCATCAACCGTTTATTGGATTTGAAATGGTGGGATTGGGACATAGAAAAGATAACCGAAAAGGTTTCCGTACTGACAGGTACCGATATGAACGAGCTGTATTGATTTAAACTGAGGTACAGTAACTTTCCGGAGTGTATTTTTAATAACTTAAAATATTAAACATCATATATCCTGTATATAGTAAAATTATCCTGATATTTGTAAAATCAGTGCAGCACATAAACCATTATACGGAATTATTATTTAATTACATCAAGAAATAGTATATGGAACAAAAGTCAATTCTGGATCGCCAGATTTCCCCATTTTACCAGGTAGCTGCCGTTTTAGCTTTAAGTGTGGTCATGATGGTATTGTCCGGCCTGATGCCGGCCGCCCCTTATTCTTCAACCGCACCAATTATGCCTTGGGTTGTACTTTGTGGTATGATACTCTTTTTTGCACTGGTTAACAGTGTCCTTAGTTTTGCTGCTGTAGATGGCAACAAATACTGGTTTCAGTCTATTATTAGTTTTGCCGGCCTGCTTGTGGTTGGTGGCTTTATAGCATGGGGAATAAGTGGTGTTTCCATCGGGAATGCCGGCTCTGTGCGTTGGCTCTATTTTGTTTTGACATTTGGTTATCTTGTTTTTTTATCCATAGTCAACTTAATAAAGTTTTTTGTTAAGCTGGCTCAAAGACAGTACAAAAGACTTCGGGGTGAAGAATAATCTGCCAAAAATAAAAAATAAGACATGTTTAAAAAAGGAATAGTTTTTCTGCTGGCGGTTTTTGCAGTTGCTGCCTGCCAGCCTAAATCGGCTAAAGTACTTAATAAAACACAAAACGATCAGAGTCAGGTTCAGGAAAAATATTTTGTCAATAAGTTTGGAGATACGATACAGAAGATCTCCAAAACGAACTCAGAATGGAAACAAATTTTGAGTGAAACTGAATTTTACGTGCTCAGGCAAAATGGGACGGAGCCTGCTTTTTCCGGAGATTTGTTAATAAATAAGGAGGAAGGCTTGTACACTTGCAGGGCATGCGGATTGCCTTTGTTTTCCAGCCGTCACAAATTTGACAGCGGCTCGGGTTGGCCGGCTTTTTTTGATGTCCTAGACAAAAATGCGCTCTTTAGCAGTCCCGGTAAGCAACCGGATGGCTACGCCACAGCTTTGAGTTGTGCTAAATGCAACAGCCATCTTGGACATATTTTTAAGGATGGCCCTGCGCCTACAGGATTACGCTATAGTATCAACGCCGTTTCCCTCGATTTTATCAGAAGCGAATATAAAAAATGATGCCTACCTTCCGTTATCTTTGGTATAAATCAGCTGTATTCTGTACCAATATTCAGATCGGTTTGGGTTAAAGCAGTTCACTTTGACTCAACCGGATAGTTTTAACAATTATATCGGATAAAAACACAGTCTATGCCATCGGTAAGCATATGCATCAGCAATCCAATAGCTAAGATTCTGAACCTCGGAAAAAGAAACAATGCCATATATAGTGCAATCGCTGGAATGCTGTGAAGAGAATGATAGCCTATACTGCATCGACAGGCATCAAATATGGGATTAGCAATTAAATGGTCCAGGTCAACCAACATTGTAAATAAAAAAATCAGGTAGGTGTTTTTCCATGAAGGTTTAAAAAAGTAATATGCCACCAGTAATGGAAATATAAAATGTAAACCATAATGCACTGCTTGTTGTATTGCCATACAGGATCTAAAAGTTTATGTCAAATATTTGATTTTCAAAAAATCAGGTTCCTTCATCTTTGAACGAATGGAATTAATGGTCCATACTGCAACTTCCAATGGGCGCACCGGGCGGCAGGGGCGGGGGCGCCGGTAATTTTATTTCTTTAACCTGCTCAGGCGTCATGGCCAGCAATTTTATAATATAATTTTTAAAAATATTTTGTGCATCTGTTTTAACATCATTACGGCTTCCCTCTGAATTCATCAGTCCTATTGTATTCAGAGCATCAGAAATATACGCTTTCAATATGGCATTGCTGTTTTCCGAATGACTCAATACCAGGAGCAGGGTTACATATTGAATACGCGCCGATTCAAGTATCATATCATCATGGACACCTTGCATCAGGGTGGTCGTAATCGTGGACAAATAAGTTTGCAGATTGCCATTATTGACCAATCTGTTCAGCCTTTCCGGTTGTAATAACAAACCGAGGATATGGCCGGTGGCACTTTCATACACTTTCTGACGATCAAATGCCGGCGCGGATGCATTCGGAAAACTTTCCCTGCTCCGGGCATAGCCATAGGCTGGGGGATATAACCATTGCTCAATGGGTGCGGGTATGGCAAGGGACTGTTTATTCAGCAAACGCAATAGGGCATGCAACGCTTTATTTTGTGTTTCTGCAGGCACGGGTTTAAGCGGCTCGACATTCCCGAATCCTTTAACAGCATAGGAATATTCCATGCCGCCAATGAGTTTTACCACCGCTTCAGCCTGATACCGGTACATAAAATACAAAGGGACAAATATTTTTTCCAATTCGGAAACAGGAGTACCTGATGTAATGGTATTCAGACCAAATTGCTCCATGGCTTTTGCCCGGAGCACCATTAAACGCTCCAATTCGGCCACCGGGTCTTTACCATTGTCCCACAGATGGGTTACCGAAGAAGCACTTCCTGGGCTTCTGGCATCTTCATCAGTCATAAAATGCAGGCCCATCTCGTGGTTTTTTAGGATGATATTTTTAAGACCGGATTTTTCTTCCGCTTCATTTATAAATTCACTATATCCATATTGCACAGCACGTTTGTCCCAAATTCCTATTTTGTCATCGTATGCGTTGGTAAAGTCGGGTGTTCCATCTCCTGAAAGGGTGACAAATGGATGGGGATAATCCATGACAGAAGCCCTTTCATCGACACTTGCAGCAAAATTGTGGGCAAGACCTAAAGTGTGCCCTATTTCATGGGCTGAAAGTTGTTGCAACCGGTCAAGAGCCATTTTTGTCATGACCGAATGATTTTCTTCTCCCGCCTTATATGGCGACAACATACCCTGTGCCAGCATAAAATCCTGCCTCACGCGAAGTGAACCTAAAGATACATGACCTTTGATTATTTCTCCGGTACGGGGATCCGTGATGCTGGATCCGTACGACCAGCCCCGGGTACTTCTGTGAACCCACTGTATCATATTGTAACGGACATCAAGGGGGTGGGCACCAACGGGCAATTCACGGACATCAAAGGCATTAATAAACCCGGCCGCTTCAAAGGCCTGAGCCCACCATTTACCACCCTGGATCAATGCCGTTTTTATGGGTTCCGGACAGCCGGGATCTATGTAGTATATAATGGGTTTTACGGCTTCACTTTGTTGGAGCTCCGGATTTTTTTTCTTCAGCCGGTGACGGATAATAAATTTTTTTTCTATTGGTGAATGGATTGGCGTGGCATAATCGTAATAACTGGTATAAAAATAACCGCATTCGGGATGAAAGACCCTGGGAGTGTACTGATTGTCGGGCAATTTGATAAATGAAACATGTTGCCTGTAAGAGACGACTTCCGGTGTAGGGGTAACAGATTTAATGTAATTTCCTGCCATATCACCGGTAAAGGTCAGCAGGGATTCGAGTTCTGCATTCTCAGGAAACATATGAATATTTTGGAAATAAAGAGCGCATCGGCTTTTTTCAAGCTTATAGTTTCCTTGCTTTAATTCCTTTAGCTGGTTGGCCACCAGATTCAGGTCTTCCATCATAAGCGGTGCGATATCAATGACACAGGCGTCGTTTATTTTTTTTTCAATTTTAAAACCAAAGATGACTGAAGTGGCAAATGCTTCTTCAACTGCCTGAACCTCAAACGGGTTATTGGAAATGGCTCGAAAACCCGGATTAGGCTGCACTAAAAGTATTTTGTCTCCGTGCTTTTCAAATCGGACTATTCGGATGTCACTCAATTTGCCGCGGTCCATGCCGATGTCGTTGGAACCCAAACCGGTACCAAAAGCATTGACCATTAAAAAATCCTGATTGAACTTATCGACGGTAAGCAATAATTTTCCCGTGGATTCATCATATTCCATTTGGAAAAACCCTTTGTAGTGTTGGGCACTGCACGGCACTTTTCCAATAAAGGACATCAAAAAAATAAAAAGAATGGGTTTTGAAGACATACCGGCGTTTTAATTTTTATAAATAAAAAAGCACTTGCCGGCAACTACTTAACAAAGTTAAGCTGACGGAACAAGTGCTTTTTTAAAAGCGTATGTTAGGTGTTATAAGTAGTTAAACACCAGATATATCAACCCAATAATGACAAGAGTAACTATAATAGCAACTTTAAAAAATTTTTGTTCCTCTTTGGCATCCTGTGCTGAAAGTGTATCTTTTTTTGGAGATGATTTTACTCTGTATTTTGACATATCATTTGATTTTAACAGACACTAAGGTATGATAAAGTAAGGAGAATACACAAAATTATAGGATGATTTTTATCGCCTGAAAATTAAATTATTGAATATTAGGCATATATAACTTTAATTACCTTAATCTTCATAACCAAAGTGTTTCAGCATACGCTCGTCATTCCGCCAGTTTTCCTTTATTTTTACATTCAGGTCCAAAAAAGTGTGCTTTCCAAAAAAACTTTCAATTTCCTGCCGGGCGGCAATGCCCAGCTTCTTTATGGCCTCTCCACCTTTTCCTATGATGATCGGCTTTTGAGTTTTCCTGTCCACGTATATGTCCGCATAGATCATGAGAAGGGGTTCATTATTTTTTTCTTCTTCTTTAAATCTCGACACTACGACTTCACAGGAATAGGGTACCTCCTGTTTGTACAGCATCAGGATCTTTTCCCGGATGATTTCAGAAACGAAAAACCGTTCCGGCTTATCCGATAGCTCATCTTTGGGGTAGTAAGGCGGACCTTCCGGCAAGTCATTCAGAATGCGTTCCAGCAACGTATCTGTATTTATTTTTTTATCGGCGGATATAAAAAACACTTCATTAAAGGTAACCATGCTTTCCCATTGTTTTGCTACGTCACTGGCAACATCCGATTTGTCCAGGTCAATTTTGTTTATCACCAGGTATTTGATGGTGTCCGCCATTTTTAAAGCATTCATTACCGGCTCCTCTCCCGTATATTTTTCGAAAATATCAGTAACAAATAAAATGATGTCAGCATCTTCAAAAGAGGAAAACGCAAATTTATTCATGGCACTCTGCATGCCATATATGGGCTTGTCAATAATGCCCGGTGTATCAGAAAAAACAACCTGATAATCTTCTTCATTGAGTAATCCGAAGATTCTGTGCCGTGTTGTTTGTGGTTTACTGGTGATGATCGACATCTTTTCACCAACAAGGGCATTCATGAGCGTTGATTTACCCACATTGGGGTTACCGATAATATTGACAAAACCTGATTTATGTTTGCTCATTGCAGATGTTTTTGTTGATTATTTAATATGTTTTCTATAGCTTCAAGAATAAAAGCCGGCTTCATGGTTCGCCAGTTGACTTCATTAAATTCAGGTCCGTAATGTAAAAAATAGTACAGCCGGTATTTATTTAACTCTGCTGAGACATGATCAAATGAATTGATAAGGCATATCCAGCCCCGATCCTCTTTGACGTCGTCATACCATTCTTCGTAATAGGAATCATCATCTCCGTGAAAATTGAGAACATTGTCGCAGAAAATAACAAATTTATAGATATTATGACGGATGAGTTGATCAGCCAGATCCCGCTTCAAAAACATAATATCGTTTCCTATTCCGTCATTCCATTCCCCGATCAGTTCTATCAGCGCAAAATGATCCCTGTAATCGGCATAAAGCAACTTGCAATACAGGGTTTCTGACCCGAAATAATCCCATTGCGGATGGATGTAATAATTATAAATCTGACTTGTAAAATTAAACTCATCATAGCTGCGCTTGTAAAAGGGCGATTTACTGTCTTTTTCAGCTGCATATTCTTCTCTCCAACCCCACCAGGGTTCTATGTCGTGCATATTAATTAACCGGATTAATTTGTTTATCTGATAAAGTAAAAATGTTTTTTCCCGTTATTTGTTCTGTGGTCCATTGCCTCGAATTTACAAAATCGGCCCTCCGGAACTGGCATTCCAAAGTACACTGATGGCACATATTGTCCTGGCAGGGCTCACTTTGAATGGAAATGTCTACTTCGTCTTCAGGAAGCGTCTTTCGGATGATGTTTTTAAGCACGTTGATTTGATCGGTGGATTCCCGCATGTTGTAATACCACGGCAAAGTCAGATGCAAATCGACATGGGAGACATGCCCGAATTTCAAATAGGTCAGTTTGTGAATGTTTATCCAGCAATCCTTCCTTTGCGAAGCCACACTTTGTACCAGCTGCGATAAAGTAAATAAATCGACCTCGTCCATGAGCCCGTTTACCGTAGATTTTAATACATTGTAGCCGGTATATAAAATAAAAACGCCAAATATTATCGCCAAAACACTGTCTATCCATTGCAACCCTGTCATATAAAAGAGAAGTAAACCTCCGATGAGCGCTATGGTGGTGTACGTGTCCGAAATGAGGTGTTTGCCACCCGATATCAGGGCTATAGAGTTGAAAGCCTTACCCTTTATGATGCTGAACCTGCCCATAAGATAATTGATCACTGCCGTAACAAACATAAGTACGATGCCCACATCCATACTTAATACCTGAGGTGGCTGTCCCAATCTGCCAACGGCTTCCGAGATAATCAGTATGCCGGCTATGCCTATCAAAATACCTTCAAGGGAAGCCGTGATCAGTTCTACTTTACCATGTCCGTAGGGATGGTCTTCGTCCCGGGGCTTTACAGCCCACTGTAAACTTTTAAGTGTAATAAAACCCGTAATAATATTCACAGTACTTTCAAGGGCATCTGAAAGTATGCCAACAGAGTTGGTCATGTAAAATGCCGCAAGTTTGATCGCAAACAGGATAACACCTCCAATAAATATTAATTTTTGGAGGCCGATTTTACGCTGCGACAAATTTGCTGACATCAGATTGGATTTGTATCTTTATGTTTGAATAGCCCGCTATCCGGCACAAAAATAAAGTTTATTAATGATTTGGAATGTAAAACCTGATGTGGATGCCATAAATAGTTTTAACCGCAATACGCTGGTAGAGACTTTGGGAATTGAAATAACAGAATTCGGAGATGATTTTGTCAGGGCGAAAATGCCCGTAGACCACCGTACCCGGCAACCAATGGGTTTGTTGCATGGCGGGGCTTCAGTCGTTCTTTCAGAATCCATCGGCAGCATGGCCAGCTGGCTGGTGCAGGGGGGCACAGGCAAGGGCGTGGTAGGCATCGAAGTCAACGCCAACCACCTGAGTAGTGTTAAAAGTGGTTATGTGTACAGCGTGACTAAACCGGTCAGATTGGGAAGAACCCTGCACGTCTGGAATACTGAAATATTTGACGAACAGGAAAAATTAATTTGCGTTTCCAGACTGACCGTCATGATTTTGCCTTGAGTCTTAAAAAAAAGAAGCCTGCCGTCCTGGTTTGCGAAAAACAATTACTGGGAATAAGGCACTTTCTTTAAGGAAAACAATTTAAAAAAAGAAATAAGGAGTATCCTTTTATCCAAAGCACCGGCCGGAACAAATGTAGACCTAAATTTAGGCGTACATTGTTTTTTATGAATATCCCTAAATCCAGTGAGGAGCCAATGGCTTTCGCCTCTGGGAGTAGACAGGCAGTAAAAACCAGCATGAATAATTTTGAAATGTGATATTTCATGTTCCGGCTTTTTGAAATCTCCGTTTTTTTAATACCTTTGCCGCATATGTCAGATAGTTTAATTCGTATTTTTAAAGACCCCGCTGCGCTCGATGAAATGAGTGTTACTGCATTAGAACATCAAATGGAGGCAGAACCGTATAACGTGTTTAATCGTTTACTTCTGGCTAAAAAAATGGCTTCAACCGAAGGCAAAGGCATTATGCTCAATATGAACGACCGGACCTTATTGCATTATTTCACCGGGTCAAACACACATATTCCCTGTTTTGAGGATCTTAGTGAAGACAGGCTTGCAGTACCTGCTTCGATGGATGCTGTATACGGAAATGCGGAGGAGAAGCTTCCGGAGCTGGGCTTGGAGGAATCCGCTATAGTCGAAAAGCACACCTCGGAAGAAACACCGGCAGAATTAGTGATTATCCCTGAAGAAAAAGAAATACCGGTGGTGAATTCAGGCATAAGTAAGGAGAATGTCCCGGTCAAGGCCACAGACACGACAATCCTGAAAACAAAAAAAGTAAAGAAGAAAAAATTTAAGCTCAACGAATACAGTGGCATTTCTGAATTTTCAAAATGGCTGCTTTCCTTTAAAGAAAAAAATGTCGAGCACAAAATAAGAAAAGAGGAAAAGGCTGCTAAAAAGAAAGCGCTGGAAGAAAATGCTAAAAAATCAGTGACTAAATCGGATGCCATTGTGTCCGAACCCCTGGCAAATTTACTGGCGGAACAGGGCCATCTTGATGACGCAAAAAAAATGTATGAACATTTAATGGTTAAATATCCGGAAAAAAGTAGTTACTTTGCAGCAAAAATAAATAATTTAATAAAAACATAGTTTTAAGATGACCACAGTATTAACAGTTTTAATAGCAATTAACTGCGTTTTATTAATGGCAATTGTGCTGATTCAAAATCCAAAAGGAGGTGGAATTGATTCATCGTTGGGTGGAACAGCGGCCAATCAGATGTTTGGCGCTGCCAAATCAACAGACTTTGTAGAAAAGGTAACCTGGGCTCTGGCCGCAGCACTTTTTATTTTGTGTATCGTAACTGCAATGCTTGTTTCAGGCAGTAGTGGAGGAGACCTGATTCAACCCGCACAATAAAATTCTCAAAACTCAATCTTACAATGCAGGCTTACTTTACACAAAGTAAGCCTTTTTAGTTTGTGCCGGATTGGTAAATTACCCGGTCAGATTTTAACCCACTTTAACACGGAAGTGCTCGCGGCATGCCCGATTTTTATAAAATAGACGCCCGGTTTTAATCCTTCTATTTGTAATGTGGCGGTGTAACTTTCAGATAGCATGGTCAATTTACTGGTTGTCAAACCATTGTACTGAATGATTTCAAGTTGTCTGAAAGGTTTCGACGAAATCAGATTCAATACACCGTCAGCTGGATTAGGGAAAATATAGGTTTGTATATTCCCTGATTCTTCAGTTTTGCTGATATTTTGCACTGCCCAGCCTTCTTTTACTGTACACAATTTGCGATCTGTCACCGTGACACTGTATTGACCCGCAGCCAGCATGGTAATACATGCTGAGTTTTGACTGCCATCACTCCACTGGATGGTATAGGGGCCTTCTCCACCTGCAGGAGAAATACATATTTCTCCCGTGGACGTCAGGTCGGTGTCATTCGTTACAACGGCATTTAAGGTTATATCTGATTCCGAAGAAATAGTTATCGGCTTAATGGTCAAAACACAACCATTCGCATCCTGAATTAAACCGGAATAAACCCCGTTTGGAAGTCCGGAAATGCGCGGACCTGCATACAGACCGCCATTCCATAGGATACCAATAGGCATGACACCTCCGTCGACCTGGATAGTAATTAGTCCTGTACTGTCTGTATTACAGATATTTCCTTTTATCTCTTCTGTAAGATAGGAAAAGGGTTGTTTTTCTTCCACGATCACCATGTTTGAAATTCCGGTACAACCATCGCGGTCGGTCACTGTCAGCGAATATACGCCGGCCCCTAAATCTTTGATGGTATCTTTTTTTACGGTATCAAAATATTGAACACCATGGCTCCAGTTATAGTCATACGGTATGTTTCCATTGAAAATGGTAGAGGCTATCGACGCCTTTTTATCTTTATAACAATTGTTATCCCGGATCATTTCCAGTTGCGTTTCAATATTTACATTGACATACGGTATAAATATATTGGGAATGCCGGCTTTGCACCCCAGTTTATCATAGGCAGTAACACTAAAAATACCCGAAGTCATATTCGAAAAGGTGGGTTGTGACAATTCAGTATGGCTCCAGGAATAGTTATAATCAGAATTCCCGCCTGTGGCCACTATCGAAATATAACCGTTGTATCCCAGTATACAGGAAGCAGGTGTTATGCTGTCAACAAAGATTTCGAGCAATGGCGGTTCCTGGATCAGGATCGGGGGCAAAGTACGGACACACCCGTTATTATCCGTAGCTTTTAAGGTATAGGTGCCGGCTTTGAGTTGAATAATGTCTTCTGTCAGGTAAGCCCCGTTGTTCCAGAGATAAGTATAGGGTGGCGTGCCTCCGGAAAAATCTGTTTTTATGGCACCATTTGATTCTCCGAAACACCGCACATTTTCAGTGCTGAGTACTTTACCGGTCAGCATCGGCGGTGCTTTTATCGATATTTCAAACACATTCAGACACAATGCGGCATCATGAATGGTACAGGTATACAGGCCGGAAGACAATCCACTAATGTGGGCGGTCGTTTGACCGGTGCTCCAGAGGTATTGATACGGCGGACTTCCATTAAATGAAATCAGTTCCACTTCGCCGGTATTTTGGCCGGCACAAAGGGGCTGGCGGATAGTTTTTATATCTGTAATCACCGAAGGCCGGGAGTTAAGCACAATGTTTTCCAGAAAGGCTGAACATTGAAGTCCGTCGGTAACACTGACACTATAAACACCCTCCGGCAGCTGAATTTGGTTTTTTTCCGTGCTCCCATTGGACCACAGGTATTGATAGGGACCGGTACTGGCAGTATGTTCGATATAAATGGCCCCGTCTGATTTTCCCCGGCAACCGGGAATTTCTTTTCCTGTGACGATGATATTTAGAATAGTAGATGCGCTGATCTCATAAAACGCTGTTTTAAATTGGCAGCCGCCCGCGTCACTGATCGTGGCAAAATAAACACCGGCTTTCAAATTCCCGGCCTGAATGCCCGAAAATCCGGTATTCCACTGGACGGAATAGGGCGCCGTGCCCCCCGTTATCTGAAGGGTTATGGAGCCGTCGGCGGATCCGTTGCAGGATGCATTCTGAATAACAGCCGTAGCGGTGATGGGATTGGTTGACGGAGCATCATCCCCATTGCCGTTGCAATTTTCGTCTGTAGCATTACAGGGTATTTCTGCCGATTCGGGATGTATAGCGGCATTGTCGTCGTCGCAGTCACCCGCAAAACGGGAGAATCCAACCGGTATGGAAACATCACAAATTTCAATCTTTTCTGACAGTATCCCATACCCATCCGCATCTTTGTCCCGGTAGTAGGCATAGATTTGTGCTACCGGCGTGGATTTGTAAAACTCAATCTGGTCAATCGCTATGTCTGAAAGAGGACCTGCTGCCGTAACAGCGGTAAACCGGAACAGGGCACTTAGATTTTTATATGCAGTCAGGGATAATGTTGCCCGCTTCCATTTATTGCCTTGGTTGCCCTGTGCTTTAAAAAGGTCTGCCCAGCTAATTCCGTTATCGGTGCTGATCTGCAATGTCAGTGAAGTCACATCAGATCCGTACATGTGGTAATAAAATGACATGTCACAGCCCGAATCATTGCTTTTAATGTCAATACAGGTAGATTGGAGGAAAACTTGTTTTCCTGCAGTACAAATGTCCGGATTGCTTTCAATATAGACGTACTTTCCATTGGAATTTACGTCTCCCTCAGGTCCCGTATTTTCAGTGTCTGTTTTTCCACTCCATACGATCCAGTCCTGATCGCCATCCTGGGTCGGATTGTACCAATAACCGCCGCTGATCGGACAAACAAAACTGCAGCCTTCGGAACAGGTAGGTCTGTCATCAAAACTTTCTGCAAAGGAGATGGATTCACAGCGCGTAGTGGCGGATAGCGTACAGCTCTCCTGCGATTGCGAAAAGTCGGAACAGATGCCCCGGATCACCAGCTCATAGATGGTATTGGGAATAAGCCCCTGGAAAGTATGCGACTCAACCGAACATTCAGTAAAAATCGTTTTTTCAGGTACCCCGTCTTTGAGTAAGATTATTTTGGCGGTATTGCATACCTCCGACGATTTCCAGCCGACTGTAATAGCATTGGAATTAATTTCTTTGATAACGAAATCCTGGGGGACAACACATTTTTGTGTATTAAACCGGAGGTTGACGTACTTGAGCGTACCGGCATCTTTGAGTGCCCGGTCTGTAAATATTAATTTCCAGAAGCCTTTGGACAACGTGTCTGCTTTCCAGTTTTCCATATCGCCATCCGGCCGGAATACTCCGATATAGGGAGGCACAGATTCCTTTAATTCCAGGCATGCACCGGGAGAAAAAGTAGTAACCCCGTTACAGCTGTCGTCGTTAATATCCCCAAAATTATCCTTAACGGTGCCGTTATGGTTGGATAAAGTGACTTGTTGGCCTTGTGGGCTGACCAGAACGATTTTCAAATCGGCGGGCCAGGTATGGGCGATCATCAGATCAATGCCTTCAAAAAATACATCTTTACCCAATATGCCTTTTTCCTTTACATCAAGCAGCAGTGTTTCCGTACCGTTGTCCTTAAGCGGAAGCTGAATCGGACAGGCAGAAGGGATTTCAATGACCGTATTAAATGGCACAGCGACGTTCCAGGCACTGTACACCCCCGTATTGCAAACAGTCCTGATATACACTTCATATGCGGTCGAAGGTGTTAGTCCGGTAAATGTATAGGTTTTTCCCGTGATCAGCGAAGTCGTTGGCATTCCGGTCCTGGGCTGTCCCTTTACGACCAGTTCTATTTCCCAGCCCATGGGGCTGGTGTTGATATCTGACCATTTAAGCTTGACAGACGTGGTTGTAAAGGATTCAAAATTAAATGAAAACGGGCTTTTACAGGGTTGCGCGATAAGGGCAAACTGAAGGAGTATAAAAGTCAGTAATGGAAATAAAATTTTCAAATTACAAGGTTGATGATTACTGTTCCGGAATTCAAAATTAGATTATTTTTCTGATATTATTGGAATTGATTTATATTTAATTAATCCCATCAAAATAGGAGGGATGTATTAGAATTTTTAAGATATTTTATGTACTTTTGCGCATTCTTTTTAAAACTTAAATTATAAATACATAAATGTCTAGTGATCAAAGGATTATTCCGATAAATATCGAAGACGAGATGAAATCATCGTACATCGATTACTCGATGTCCGTGATAGTGGCAAGGGCATTACCGGACGTTAGGGATGGTTTGAAACCGGTGCATAGGCGGGTTTTATACGGTATGTCTGATTTGGGGCTCGCCTACGGTCGTTCTCACAAAAAATCAGCCAGAATCGTAGGGGAAGTGTTGGGTAAATATCACCCCCATGGTGACAGTTCAGTGTACGATGCCATGGTCAGGATGGCCCAGGATTGGTCACTGCGTTATCCGTTGGTCGATGGTCAGGGAAACTTTGGCTCCATGGATGGAGACAGCCCTGCAGCCATGAGGTACACCGAAGCCAGATTGGCCAGGATCAGCGATGAGATGCTGGCAGATATCAATAAAAATACAGTTGATTTTAAACTCAATTTTGACGACTCCCTCGAGGAGCCAACCGTCCTACCGGCCAGAATTCCTAACCTGCTCATCAACGGAGCATCCGGAATTGCGGTGGGTATGGCAACCAATATGTTGCCCCACAACCTGTCGGAAGTGATTGCAGGAATTAAAGCCACCATTGATGAACCGGAAATTTCCATTGACGGACTGATGGAATATGTCAAGGCACCGGATTTCCCTACTGGTGGAACAATCTATGGCTATTCCGGCGTCAAAGAAGCATTTCATACCGGACGGGGCAAAGTAGTGGTCCGGGGTAAAGCCGCGATCGAGGCCGGCGCAGGTGGAAAGGAAACCATCATCATTACCGAAATACCGTATCAGGTGAACAAAGCCGGACTGGTATCCAAAATTGCGGAGCTGGTCAACGACAATAAAATCGAAGGGATTACCGATATCCGCGACGAATCGGACAGAAACGGACTTCGGATTGTCGTGGAAGTGAGAAGGGATGCGATGGCCAGTGTCGTGTTAAGTAAACTATATAAATACACACCGTTACAGACCTCCTACGGTGTTAATAATATTGCGCTGGTAAATGGTCGTCCTAAAGTGTTGAATCTGAAGGACCTGATCACGGAGTTTATCAAATTCAGAATTGAGGTAATCATCCGCAGAACACAGTTTGACCTGGAAAAAGCCCTGGAAAGAGCCCATATCCTGGAAGGACTGCTTATCGCCCTAGATAACATCGATGAAGTCATCCGTATTATACGGCAATCCAAAACCGTTGAAGAAGCGAAAGACGGTTTAATGGACTCATTTGAACTGAGTGAAATTCAGTCCAAGGCCATTCTCGAAATGAGGTTACAGCGTTTGGTAAGTCTCGAAATTGACAAGGTCAGGGAAGAATATCAGGAAGTACTGGCTAAAATAGAATACTACCGAAGCATCCTGGCAAGCGACCAGCTGCAACGCGATATCATTAAGCAGGAACTTGACGAGATCAACGATAAATTCGGTGACAAACGACGTACAGACATCTCTTACGCCGATGATGAAATATCCATCGAAGACCTGATAGCCAATGAAGAAGTCGTCATTACGATTTCGCACCTTGGATATATCAAACGTACAAAAACAGACGAGTTTAAGCAGCAAAGCAGGGGTGGAAAAGGCTCTCGCGGAGCCAAAACCAGGGATACCGATTTTGTGGAACATATGTTTATTGCACACAACCACAACTACCTGTTATTATTTACAGAACAGGGCCGTTGCTTCTGGTTGAGGGCATTTGAGATTCCCGAGGCGAGTAAAACGTCACAGGGTAGGGTACTCCAGAATATTCTGGCGATCCCGTCAGATGACAAGGTCAGGGCGTATATCAAAATCGAAAACCTGAATGATGTAGATTTTATCAATAATAACTACATTATTTTCTGTACCAAACAGGGTATGGTGAAAAAAACCATAGTGGAAGCATTCTCCAGACCACGTACCAACGGAATCAATGCCATCACCATCAATGAAGGCGATCAGTTGCTGGAAGCAAAACTGACGAATGGCGTCAATGAAATTATCATTGCCAATCGTGAAGGTAGGGCAATTCGGTTCAACGAACAAAAAGTCCGCCCTATGGGCCGGTCCGCAGCAGGTGTTAAAGCCATGACATTGGGCTCTAAAGGCGATGCCGTCATCGGCATGATCTCTGCAGATCCGACCAAAGCAGATTATTCGGTATTTGTGGTTTCCGAAAAAGGCAACGGAAAACGTTCTCCGATCGACGACTACCGTATTACCAACCGGGGAGGTAAGGGAGTGAAAACCATAAACATCACCGATAAAACCGGGCAACTGGTGGCGATTAAATGGGTCAGCGAATTTGATGACCTGATGATCACGACCCAGGATGGTATCATTATCAGAACGCCTGTGTCAGATGTGCGCGTCATGGGCAGAGCGACCCAGGGCGTCAAAGTCATCAGAATTCAGGAAAATGAGTCCATTGCAGATGTTACCGTGATCAGAAGGGTAGAGTCCATTGACGAAGAAGAATAAACCGTAACAATTTTTTAACCATTTCAGATGTTAAATTAACATTTTCAAAACTATTTTTATAAGCCGTTCACGTCTTAAGTATGAAAATTAATGGAATAATTATTTTTTATTTATTTTTGTGGACAAATTTATAACATTTAACTTTTAACAATGAAACACCTTATTTTTAGCACTTTTTTAGTATTGATTTCCGTCTCATTCATGCAGGGACAGGAATATAAAAAACAATTAAAAAATGCAAATAAAACACTCGGTAAGTATTACCTCGACCCGGTTACCAATAAAGCAGACCTGACGACAGCCCTGGCGACAATCGATCAGGTTTTTACCGCCGATGATGCTAAAGCAGATCCGGAAGCATGGATCACTAAAGGGCAGATATTCAATGAAATAGCAAAAGCTGAGATGAATAAAAAGATTCTCGATCCGTCCTATGTTTTGGCTACACCCGATGCCGGAAACATGGCCCTCGATGCGTTTGAAAAAGCAATGAGCATTGCCGTGAAAAAATCCCAGACCAAAGACGCGTTGGCCGGTATCAGAGAAAGCGAAGATTACGTAAACAACATCGGAATCACATTTTTTCAGGCGCAGGACTACAACAATGCGTATAAAAACTTTGCCAATACGCTGCTGGCCCATGAATTGCTGAAAAAAAATAAGAATGACAGCCGGTTGGACGACCCCGTTTTGAAAAATGACCAGCTTTTTTATACAGCGGTAGCAGGGTATTTTGGCGATTTTAAGCAGGAATCACTGCCATTGTTCGAAATGCTGTATGCGACAGGAAAAGCACAACCGCTGGTGTATGAAGCCCTCTTTAACCTGGTGGCTGAAAAAGACATCACCAAAGCCATGGAGTATCTGGATGCTGGAAGAAAAGCAAATCCCGATGACAACGGCCTGTTGTTTGCTGAAATCAATTATTATCTGAAAGTGGGTAAACTGGACATCCTGACTGACAAGCTGAAAGCAGCAATTGCCAAAGAACCGGACAATATTTCTGTATATACGACCCTGGGTAACGTCTACGACCAGTTAAATCAGAAAGAAAGAGCAGCCGGCAATGCAGAAAAAGCAGATGAATATTTTAATCTGGCATTCGACTACTTTACCCAGGCATTGGCTAAAGACCCTAAAAATTTTGACGCCACCTATAGCCAGGGTGCGCTGTACTATAATAAGGCAGCCAGCATGACCGCCAAATTGAATGAGCTGAGCAACGATTATTCTTCAGCAGGAACTAAAAAATACAACGCCATCAAAGCAGAAATGGATGGATACTTCAAACAGGCACTACCTTATTTTGTTAAGGCTGAAACCCTGGATCCGAAAGACCAGAATACAATGATCGCCTTAAAAGAAATTTACGCCAGAGAAGGACAGTTGGATAAATCCGCAGAATATAAAGCTAAAATTGAAGCTTTGGGAGGTCAGTAAGCTTCACAAACAAAAACATACCTTTAAGGCCGGTCGTACTAAAATAACGCCCGGCCTTTTTTATATATCCCTCATTCAACAGGACATCCGAATCAAGATATTCCGGCACCATTAAAGCCTTATTTTACCTCAATCCCGGGCTACATCCTGGACTTTGTCTTCTTGTATCAGGATATATCTCTAATGCATATTTTTGCATAAAGATCAGAGGAGCAAAGCCCACATCAAAAGCGGTTCGAAAATTATTGTACCATAAGATAAAAAATAAGTAAGTAGAAAGGACTTTTTTTCAGGAAGGTCTATCGTCCGCCTTTTGTCTTTAGCTTAAAAGTCTCTGGAGATGACTGAGTGGTTTTGGATTAGTAAAAAATGATTGAAAGATTTCAATCATTAATGAAGAAACCGATCAAAACTTTGATCGGCATGGCAGCATTAAGAAATTCGAAAAATGAAAATCTAAAATAACACATAAATTAGTAAATATCAGAGGTATAAGGGGTAGGATAGCTGCAGAAAAAAAGAATAACTGAGCGATCCCAACGGGTGATGCATGACAATGCATCAAGCGAAGGCACCTGATAAGGGCGGGCAGCTAAAACCGGCTAGAGGCATTAGAATAATCAAAGATGAAATTTTAAGTTTATCAGCAATGATTAATTGGAATGATTTCAAGCGTTTAAAGAGTTAAAAAACACGCCTTAAAGAAATAGACATCATAATTAAGATATTCCGGCATCAGGGAAGCCTTCTTTTTCATCAATCCAGGGCTAAATCCTGGACTTTGTCTTCTTGTATCAGGATATAGTTCTTATGCGTATTTTGCATTTATCGGCAAAAGCTTACCAGATATTCACTTCCGGACTGATCTGTATTTCAAACTTTTGAGCCACCGCATCTGAAATTTCAAGGGCCAGCTTATATATTTCTCCACCACTGCCACCACCATAATTGACCAGCACCAGCGCCTGATGGGCGTGTACACCAATTTCGCCCCGGACCATACCTTTATATCCGGCTTTTTCAATAAGCCATCCCGCAGGTACTTTCACTTCCGTATCCGATACCGGATAGGAGGGGACATCGGCATATTGGGTCTGCAGTTTTTTAAAGGCTTCCAGCGGAACTACGGGATTTTTAAAAAAACTGCCCGCATTTCCAACAACCTCCGGATCCGGAAGCTTCGACGTTCTGATTTCTATAACAGCCTTCGAAATATCGTGGATGGTGGGTTGCGTCACTGCACGGCGTTGGAGCACTTCCCCGATAGCACCATAGCCTGTATACAGCGTGTAGTCTTTTTTGCGCAACACATAGGTCACATGGGTGATAAAATACTGATCTTTTAATGTGTTTTTAAACACACTTTCGCGGTATCCAAAATGACATTCGTCTTTAAAAAACACGCGCCGGATGCCGCTCTCGAGATGAATGGCATTCAGACTGTGAAACACCGATTCCTGTTCCACACCATACGCCCCGATATTCTGCATGGGCGCTGCCCCGACACTGCCCGGAATCAGCGACAGATTCTCCAGTCCGGCAAGGTTGTGCGACAACGACCACATCACCAGCTGATGCCACTTTTCTCCGGCACCCACTTTGACCAGCACTTGTGATTCGTCTTCATCGATCACGGCTATGCCTTTGATCTCATTGCGTAGTATAAAACCGTCTATATCTCCGGTAAATAAAACATTCGAGCCCCCGCCCAATATGCGTATGGGCGAAAGGGAGGATGTCAGGACTTCAAAGACATCGTTTTCATCGTAAACGTGGATCAGACCTCCGGCTATAGCGGAAATACCAAAGGTGTTATACTTTTTTAAATTTACTTTTTCCTCCAGTTTCATAAATAGGGCGATCGCCGTTACAGCGCACTTTCCGGGTTAGAGATTTTTTTTAACATCGGTGCATTAAAGTCATATTGTAAACCTATGCTGAGCACATTACTTTTTTCTGTCCGGCTAAATCCATACCGGGCAAAACCATGTAAGGTAAACCCGCTTAAGCCAAACCCATAGCCGGCTTGTACGACAAAGGTTTTAAAGTAGTTTCTTCTTAGCCCTTTGGCAGCATATTCGTCCGTTACACCATAAAATTCTGTTTTAGTCCATTGCAGACCACCGCCGACGGAAAAGCCCATTTTCCCTTCTCTGTCCATCGTGCTGAGTCCTTTAAAATTGAGCTTGGCAATGACCGGAAAAGCCATCGTACCCATCCCTTTATATTCGCCGCTCGACAGCGCCAGAATACCCAGTACAGCCTGCGCTTCTACGGATAAAGAAACGTTTTTGCCCCCGGCCCACAATTTAGGTCCGGCACCCAGGTTTAAAATAGCACTGCCCGATGACCGGGAAAAATTGCCGGCATCAGATTTAGGATTGACATACCGGTGGTACAAGTCATTGGATAACGTAAAGCCATAACCAAATTGGGCATGCAGGGCAGCAGTTGCCAGGGTCAGGGTCAGGATAACAAATATCTTAAGGTTCATGGAAGCAACTTTTTACGGTGTTCTGAAATATAACAAAGGAATGAATCAGGTTGTTGTTGGTTCAAACTGCAATCTGGCCAGCGAACTGTACGTGCCGTTTTCTTTTTCCATCAATTCCATATGACTGCCTTTTTCAACGATTTTACCATATTCAAGCACATAGATACAGTCTACTTCCTTAATAGTGGACAGTCGGTGGGCAATGATGATGGATGTTCGGTTCAGCATCAGCTTATCCAGGGCATCCTGTACCAGTTTTTCCGATTCGGCATCCAGCGACGAAGTAGCTTCATCGAGGATCAGTATCTTGGGGTTTTTTAGCAAGGCCCGGGCAATGGCGATCCGTTGCCGTTGTCCGCCCGATAGCTTGATTCCCCTTTCGCCGACAACCGTATTCAGACCCTCCGGAAAAGAAGAAATGAACTCCCAGCTGTTGGATTGGTTGGCGGCAACAATAATTTCTTCCTCCGTAGCGCCGGGCTTACCATACGCTATGTTTTCGCGGATGGTACCGCCAAACAGGATAACCTCCTGCGGCACTATACCTATATTTTTCCGGAACATGGTAAGGTCATAGGTATTGATGTTTTGGCCATCCACCATGATTTGCCCTTGATCCGGATTATAAAATTTCATGAGAAGTTGCACTATAGTCGATTTTCCACCGCCACTTTGACCCACCAAAGCTACTTTCTGTCCCGCTTTGATATCCAGGTTTATGCCGCGCAGCACTTTCATGTCTTTACGGGTGGGATAGGAAAATTCCACATGATCAAAGATCACATCGCCGTGTATTTTTAAATCCACATGGGTATCACCTTTGGGCAAAGGCAATTCCGAAGGCGTTTCCAGTATTTCCTGTATGCGTTCAGTGGCACCGATGGCCCCGACAATCTGCGTGTAAAGTGTGCCGAAACTGGCTATCGCGCCCCCAAGTATACCGGTGTATATGATAAAGGAAAACAGATCGCCGGCTTCCATAGTGCCCGCTTCCACCATGAGCGCACCCTGCCACAATATAAAAAAGATGCCGCCAAACAGTATCGTGATGATAAAGGCAAAAAAGATACCCCTTACTTTGGCAAACTGAAGCGATATACGCACAATTTCCTGCACCGAATTGCCATAACGCAGAGATTCGTACCATTCATTGGCAAAGGCTTTGACCACCGTGAAGGACTGAAATGTTTCTTCAACGATCGTATTTGTTTTGGCCAGCTCATCCTGCCTCTGTTTTGAGAGCTTTCGGATGTACCTTCCGAAGATCATGGCTACGATCACGATGGCCGGAAAGGTGAGCAACATGATCATGGATAGTTTCGGTGTCCATAAGACAATGATGACGATGCCCGAAATCAAAATCACCACCTGCCGTATAAATTCTGCCAGTGTCACCGAAAATACAGATTGCAGCTGCTCCACGTCGGTAGTGATGCGGCTGGTCAGCTCACCCACTCTTTTTTCTTCAAAAAATGTCACCGGCTGGGTTATAATTTTTTCATACAGGTCTTTGCGCAAATCTGCCATGCCCTTTTCCGAAACAATGGCAAAAAACATAGTGCGGAAATAACTGAGAATACCCTGCACCACCAGGATGATGAGGAAAATCCAACCATAGTCGCGCACGTCAATATTAAAGTTAAACTTGGGTTTCCCGATGGCCGTATTCGCCATCTCGCCGGGCAGACCCATCAGGGCCATAAAGATAAGACTGCCGGCCACCAGAAAAAACATGGCAGCAGCAAAATACCAGATATACGGTTTGATATATTTGAAGATGCGCAGCGATTTTTGAAGGGCTTCTTTGTTGAGTTTAACCGCGCTTTTATTTTTAGATTCGGATTCCGACATGGTTGCTTATATAATTATACTACAAAAATATTCAATAAATTCAATATGTGTGTGAACGCAAAGTTAAACCGCCGGACACCCTCCAGCGTTTATTGTACAGAATAATGTGTTTTGAATGTCCGAAATGAGATTATTTGATTATTTTTGCGCCATCTTAAAAAACTAAATTTTCATTTGATCAAGTTATGAATAACAGGTTTGCTTATATTATTGTTGTGGCTTTAATGATCGCATCCTGCAAAGACAAGGACCAACAATACAGCGATTCATTGCTGGGCACCTGGGATGTGTACGCTTCCGAGATGAATAATAAACCCAACGACTTCATGAAAGAGGGCTGGTTTGTATTCAATGGCGACAATTCAGTGCATTCCAACCTGTTTGATGGGAACAAAAAACACACCTATATCGTTGACAATGGTAGGTTAGTCATTGATTCCGACGAAAAGCTGGATATGAAGATTTCCCGGCTCGAAAAGGATTCCCTGCATCTCGAAGGACAGTTAAAGATGTATTACATGGAATATTTTCTGACCAGAAGGAAATAGATCCCCCCATTGTTTCTTCCGGAGTTATTTTGTTTAAACGATTGAATCTGTATGCCATGCAAAAATTTATTTTTTCCCTATTATGGTGTTTTCTGTTACAGCAGGGCCAAAGCCTGAACATTGAAGTCGGTACGTATTCCTTTTTTGGTGCCAACCCGTATACGGAAATCTATTTCAGGGTGGCAGGCCATTCGATCGACTGGACGCAGAAAGACGGCATCAAAACAGCTTCTGTCGATATGCTGCTTTTTGTCTATCATGCGGACGGCACCATCTCCGCTTACGATAAGTTTACCCTGACCAATAACGTAAAAGATAGCATCGTCGATTTTATAGGGGTGAAACGATTCCGGCTGAAAGAAGGAACCTATACCATCAAGCTGGAAGCGGCAGACACCAAAAAAAAGGAAAACAAACTGGAAATGGAGCAGAAATTACAGATTGGTGGCCCGGGAAAACAAGTTATTTTGTCGGATATCCTGCTCCTGAGCCGGCTGACTAAAGATACTTCAGCCAACAGCATGGTGAAAAACGGATTTTATATGGAGCCGTTGCCGTACCAGTTTTCTTCAGCGAGCCAAAAACAACTCGATTTTTACATCGAATATTACCCCTACGCCGACAGTACCTTTAAGGAATATTTCCTACAGTATAACATCATGGAAGGTTTTGCCTCGGATATCAACACAAAAGTACTGATGTCGAAGTATAAAAAACTCGATACTGCTCCCGTTGAAGCATTGTTGTTGTCTTTTCCTGCAAGTGGCATGAGGTCAGGCAATTACCACATTTCAGTGAATGTGATCAATAAAGAAAAACAAGTCCTTTTTAACCGCAAGATAGATCTGGTCAAAAGCAATCCGGAGGCCGACATCGCTTACCTGGAAAGCTACAACGAAACCCTCACCAACTCATTTGTGCAACAGATCACCGCCGAAGAAATGGATTACGTACTGAAAGCACACCTGCCCATCACCGAACAACACCAGATGTACACCCTCGGCGAACTGATCCGGGGCAACCGGATAAAAAGTCAGCGCCAGTTTATCTTTCAGTACTGGAAATCAAAGGCACCGTCCAATCCCGAAGAAGCTTATAAAAAATATATGGAAGTGGCGCGTGCTGTCGATAAGAAATTTTACAGCAACGTAGGTTATGGCTTCCAGACCGACCGGGGTCATATTTTTCTGAAATACGGAAAACCCAATAACGTCATTGCGGTAGACACAGAGCTGGATGCTCCACCGTATGAAATCTGGTATTACGCCTATATGCCCTTGTCCCGCCAGACCAACGTGCGCTTTCTGTTTTACAATCCTTCCCTGGCACACAACGACTATAAACTGTTGCATTCCACCTGCCTGGGCGAAAGGGTGTACCCCGCATGGGAAACAGAACTGTACAAATCTGTACCCGGCTCCCGTATAGGAAATTCAGTAGACGCCACCCAGGTCACGGAAAACTTTAACCGCAACGCCCGCAGATACTTTAATGAATATTAAGCCACGATGGTCGAAGTCTCTGATCTACGATGGTCGAAGTCTCCCACCCACGATGGTCGAAGTCTCCGACTTCGATCAAATACACAGGAATCGCAATGGTCGAAGTCTCTGATCTACGATGGTCGAAGTCTCCGACTTCGATCCCAAATACTGGAATTTAATATTTGTATGCCCCGATGGTCGAAGTCTCCGACTTCGATCCAATACACGTGAAAGCCGATGGTCGAAGTCTCTGACTTCGATCAAATAAACTTGAATGCCGATGGTCGAAGTCTCTGATCTACGATGGTCGAAGTCTCCGACTTCGATCAAATACACAAGAAGTCCCGATGGTCGAAGTCCCGATGGTCGAAGTCGCGATGGTCGAAGTCCCGATGGTCGAAGTCTCTGACCAATGATGGTCGAAGCCTCCGACTTCGATCCCACACTAGACTTTAATATTTGTATTATAAAAGAGCACAACGGCACGATGGTCGAAGTCTCTGACTTCGATCAAATACACAAGAATTCCCGATGGTCGAAGTCTCTGACCAATGATGGTCGAAGTCTCTGACTTCGATCCTCCGACTTCGATCCTCCGACTTCGACCTCCCATCCATATATAATTTTCAATTCAATACATTCCGAATTATGGAAAAAATATATCTTCGCTATAAATTCTACATGATCCATGCATGGATATAAAATTGTTAATCAGAACGCTATGCATTACATTACATTTACTGTTGTAGGCTGGATTGATGTTTTTATAAAGGATGAGTATCGTAAAATAATTATTGATAGTTTTATTTATTGTCAAAAACATAAGGGGCTGGTATTAAATGCATATGTAATTATGAGTAACCATATACATCTGATTTGTTACATCAAAGAACCATACTCTGTATCTGGTTTTGTAAGAGATTTTAAAAAATACACAACTAAAAATATCATAGAATCTATTCAATCAAATAATACTGAAAGTAGAAAAGAGTGGATGTTAAGTTTGTTTGCTAATTATTCCAGAAACAAAAAGAGCAATAAAACGTATCAATTTTGGCAAAAGGACTTCCATCCCATAGAACTGCAAAGCCCGAAATGGATAAATCAAAAGTTAGCATACATACATTTGAATCCGGTGCGTAGTGGTTTTGTAGAAAATCCAGAGGATTATCTCTATAGTAGTGCGCGTACTTATGTCGGAGAGGAAAACTTTATAGACATTGAATTGATAGAATTAGATAATACGATTGGCTTTATTGATAGTTGAACATAAATAATAACCACAATTGTCAAAGTCTCTGATCTACGATGGTCGAAGTCTCTGACTTCGATCAAATACGCAAGAATGCCGATGGTCGAAGTCTCCGACCTACGATGGTCGAAGTCTCCGACTTCGATCCCACACTGGAATTTAATAGTTGTTTTATAAAAAAAGCACAACGGCACGATGGCCGAAGTCCCGATGGTCGAAGTCTCACGATGGTCGAAGTCTCCCACCCACGATGGTCGAAGTCTCCGACTTCGATCAAATACACAGGAATCGCACTGGTCGAAGTCTCTGATCCACGATGGTCGAAGTCTCCGACTTCGATCCCAAAGAATATCTCGATCCACGATGGTCTAAGTCTCTGACCTACGATGGTCGAAGTCTCCGACTTCGATCATATACACAAGAATTCCCGATGGTCGAAGTCTCTGACTTCGATCAAATACACAGGAATCCCGATGGTCGAAGTCTCCGACCAACGATGGTCGAAGTCTCCGACTTCGATCAAATACGCAAGAATTCCCGATGGTCGAAGTCTCTGACTTCGATCCAATACAAAAATGCCGATGGTCGAAGTCTCTGATCTACGATGGTCGAAGTCTCTGACTTCGATCAATGCACAAGAAAGCCGATGGTCGAAGTCTCCGGCCCCGATGGTCGAAGTCTCTGACTTCGATCAAATAAACTAGAATGCCGATGGTCGAAGTCTCTTATCTAAGATGGTCGAAGTCTCTGACTTCGATCCCAAATACTGGAATTTAATAGTTGTTTTATAAAAAAAGCACAATGGAACGATGGTCGAAGTCCCGATGATCGAAGTCTCCGACTTCGATCCCACACTGGACTTTAATTTTTGTATCATAAAATAGCAAAACGGAACGATGATCGAAGTCTCTGACTTCGATCTTTTCGATCTCCTCAAAACCGCAACGCACTAAGCCCCACAGCATATTCAAACCGTATATTTCCTGTAACATCAATACATTCCATCCGTATCTCCGGATCCGCAATATCCCAGTCAATCGTTATTTTCCCAAAGTGATTATCCATGACAGGACCTTCAATCCGGTTTCTGTTGGGCGTCGCAAAGTGCCAGGTAGAAGTAATACCACTGGAAGTAAAATCATACAAGTCGTACATGCCTTCTTTTTTTAACCTGGAAATTTCTGCATAGTGCACATCCCCGCTGAGGAAGAGGACGCCATTGGCCCTGGTTTTTTGTATTACGTCCAGCATTCGGTTTTGTTCGTGCGGGAAATTAGCCCACGCTTCATAGCCGTTGTATTCAATGCCAAACTGGGTGCTGGACGCGATGATGCGCACATCAGCTGGTTTACGCAGTTCTGCTTCCAGCCATTGCCATTGTGCCGCTCCCAGCAAGGTGGAGTCGGTATTTTCATGGGGGTAATAATCAAGCGGGTAAAAGTAGCGGTCGTCGTAGTGCAGCTCACCGCGGTATTTCCGCAGATCATCCCGGAAAGTCCGCGTGTCAAGCAGGATAACCTGCAGGACTCTGCCATGCACCGCATAGGAATAGGAAGTATATATGCCCTCCCGGCTTCTTCTGGGCGAATCGGCAGGTTCATCAAAAAAATCGAGAAAAAGCGACTTCGATGCCTCTTTGTAAGGGTAATGCCGCCCGCTGTCATTCCATCCGTAATCGTGGTCATCCCACGTCGCCAGAAGCGTAGTGGATTTTTTTAAAGCCTGAAACTCGGCTTTTTCGCCGAGCAACTTGTATTTCGACCGAAGCACCGCCATATCATACGTATCGCCATAAATGTTGTCGCCTAAAAAGATAAAATAATCGGGTCGGGCTTTTGCAGCAAGCAACAACACCGGCTGCGCTTCCGTTTCATGACCACACGAACCGAAAGCAAGCGTCGTCACTTTTTTACCAGCCTGAGCATCTGCGCCACGGTAAGAAAACAGTAGTAGGGCATAAAGCACCAGTGCGGCAGGCCTGTATTGCATATTTTTTAGAAGTATTTAAAAGTTTGTCCCTTTTTAATGCTGAGCAACGTTTCGAATATCAGCTGAATCACACTCTCCACGTCCTTCTGATGCGCCATTTCGACCGTCGTGTGCATATATCGCAACGGCAGCGAGATCAGCGCAGAGGGCACACCACCATTGCTGTAGGCAAAGGCATCTGTATCTGTTCCTGTACTTCGGCTGGCAGCAGCACGCTGAAAATCAATCTGATGGCTTTCGGCTACACCGATGATTTGTTCAAGCAGCAGGTTGTGAACGGCTGGAGCATACGTCAGACTCGGCCCCAGACCACATTTAGTGTCGCCCTGTATTTTATTGTTGACCAGCGGTGTGCTGGTGTCGTGTGTCACATCCGTAACGATCGCCACATTGGGTTTGATCGTATTGGCAATCATCTCAGCACCGCGCAGCCCGATTTCTTCCTGCACGGCATTGACGATATAGAGCGAGTAGGGGAGCTTCTTTTTCTTTTCTTTGAGCATGCGCGCCACCTCGGCGATACAAAATCCGCCCATGCGGTTGTCCAGCGCCCGGCCACAGTAATAGGTGTCGTTCAGTTTGAACAACTCGTCCTGAAACGTGATGACCGTGCCAACATGAATACCCATAGCCAATACCTCTGCTTTGTCCTTTGCGCCGACATCCACAAAGATATTGTCCATCGTCGGCGACATATTTTCGTCCTTACCCTTGCGCGTATGGATAGCCGGCCAGCCGAATACCCCTTTGACGATGCCTTTTTTGGTGTGCAGATTCACCCGCATTGAAGGTGCAATAATATGATCGCTGCCCCCGTTTCGGATCACCTGAATAAAACCATTTTCGGATATATAATTGACATACCAGGCAATTTCATCGGCATGCGCCTCGATCACGACTTTATATTCCTGGCCCGGATTGACGATGGCATACGCAGTGCCGTAATTATCCAGATGCCATTCATCCACATAAGGTTTGATGTATTCTACCCACAGCTTTTGGCCGGGAGCCTCAAAACCCGTAGGCGAGGCGTTGTTCAGATATTTGTATAAAAATTCTTCCGATTTTTTGGTGATGATACTCATTAAATATTAAATTCGGTTTGATGATATTACAATTCAAAATGGCGGTGATACCAGTGCTGTGGATCGCTGTTCCACAGGCTCAGTATTTCTTTTTCCGCGGCTGTGATATAATGGGTGTCCCCGGCTTCCTTGATCAGGGCGCTATAGTTGGACAAAGAAATGTATTTACATTCGGAATTCCTAAAATTTTCTGCTGCTTTTTCAAATCCGTAATCAAATATCGCGATGACCCCGGATACCGTGAACCCTTCTTTTCGAAGGATCTCCACCACTTCTATGGAACTGCCGCCCGTAGAAATCAGGTCTTCCACCACCAGTATTTTGGAGCCTGGCTTGATTTCACCTTCGATCTGATTTTGTCGGCCGTGCCCTTTGGGAGCAGCCCGCACATAACAAAAAGGCAGGTCGAGATAGTCGGCCAGCAGCGCACCATGGGCAATGCCCGCAGTCGCCACGCCGGCGATCATATCCACCGCACCGAATACTTTAGAAGTTTCGGCCATGGCCTTTTTTATTTCCCGGCGCACCTCCGGATACGACAAAGTAATGCGGTTATCGCAGTAAATTGGCGACCGCATACCCGACGCCCACGTAAATGGATTTTGTGGGCTTAATTTAATTGCGTTTATTTGCAGAAGTTTTCGGGCGATCAATATTTCAGTTTTCATATTCAATTGTAAATGGAGAAGGTGCAAATTTATAAAATATATATTAATGAAGTAGAGGTTATCCTGAAACCTTCATCAGATGTGACCCTGGAAGAAACCGTAGCCTCCGGAAGTGTGGTTGTAAAATACACCGGAAATAAAAAACACCTGCTGGATTATATTAATATTCTAGAAAAATCCATCAAGTCGGAAAAGCTCATCATTCACTTCGATGACTTTCCCAAACTGAAAGCCGATTTTAAATCACACTTCAGCGAAATTGAAGCCGGAGGCGGCCTGGTGAAAAATGAAAAAAACGAATACCTCTTTATCTACCGCCGCGGTTCCTGGGACCTTCCCAAAGGAAAAATCGAAGTCAACGAAACCAAAAGAGAGGCCACGCTCCGCGAAATCACGGAAGAGACCGGCATAAAAAAGATGACCATTGTCCAAAAACTGATGGTAACCCGGCACACCTATCGGTCCAATGTCGGAAAACGAATCATCAAAAAGTCGCACTGGTACCTCATTGCTGCCAAAAAACAAACCCTCATACCACAGGCGAACGAGGACATTGAAAGGGCAGAATGGATGACCATGGAGCGCTTTTTTAGCAAAAAAAGACAGGTATACCCCAATATCCTGGAAGTCCTGCACACCCAGGATACCGCAGAAATTGTCAGTAAAGTGCAGATTAAAATTAAATGACGGTCTAAATCGCGCAAAATGGCACTGACATGGCAAAACACTAAATCGGGAATTCGCAAATACTATAAAGACGCGCTTGTCCTTTTTTTAATGGTGACCATCTCCATGGTCCTGCTGTACCGCGTTATTTCGCCGCCTTTCACCCTCCTGATGCTGACGCGTGTACTGACCACCGAAGGCGACCTGAAGTATGATTATGTGCCGTTCGACCAGATTTCGCCCTACATCCGCGTCTGTGCCATGGCATCGGAAGACCAGAACCTGCCCTTTCACAGCGGACTGGACATCGAAGCCATCGGCAAAGCCATCAATGTCAATAAAAAAGGACGCAAAATATTTGGTGCAAGCACCATTTCCCAGCAGGTGGCCAAAAACGTCTTCCTTTTTCCGCAGCGCTCCTACATCCGCAAAGCCCTCGAATTGTACTTCACCTTCTGGATCGAAACCCTGTGGACCAAAGAAAAGATCCTGGAGACCTACCTGAATGTCGCCGAAATGGGAAACCTTGTTTTTGGTGTAGAAGCTGCAGCCAGGACCTATTACGGCAAAGAAGCAGAAAGGCTGTCGCTGAACGAATCAGCAGCCATCATCTCCATCCTGCCGAGTCCGCTGCGCTACAACGCAAAGTCTCCCGGCAATTACGTCGCCGGCCGCCAGCGCGAGATCGTAGACCTCTACTATTCCCTCGACGGCAACAACTACCTGAGGGAATTGTACGTCAAAACTGAAAACTCCCTCTACGATTTCAGGAAGTATAAAAAGTAAAGGTTTATACTAGGTGTGACAAGGGTTTACCTACAACGTAAGCATCCGACCAACTGCATATTGCAGACCAGCTAATTGACATAGTACCTTTGCAAAAAAAGAAATCAATGCGATACGACAAAGAACAAATTGATCAATGGATAACAGACTGGGAGCAATGTGGACAAAGCATCAGTAAGTATTGTGAGGGAAAGCCCTTTGACAAGAGCACCTTTTATAACTGGCGTAAAAGAAAATCTGGTTCACCTGAAGCCAAAAAAGCTAGTAAGTTTGTAACTGTGCAGGTCACACCGACATATATTCCGCAGATGAGCATTCATTATCCCAATGGAGTGAGATTAGATGTGCATATGCTTTTAAGTTGTGAAGAAGTCCGAGCCTTGACAGGATGTTAGGCTTCGGAGTACATCAGAAGTATTACATATATAAGGGATCGGTAGATATGCGCAAGGGCTATGACGGATTGAGTGGTCTGGTACGCAATGAACTTGGGGCAGATCCACTGAACGGAGATGTGTATGTATTTTTCAACACAATTCGCCGGAGTGTCAAGTTGCTAGTATGGGACAGAGATGGATTTGTGGTGTACAGTAAGCGATTGGAGCGGGGATGTTTCGAACAACTCAGTGGTATTATAGAAGGCAAAACACAGTTGATCCACTACCAGCATCTCATCATGTTGCTAAGTGGAATATCCCTCGTAGGGCTGCATCAACGACCGCGATATGAGATAAAAAAAACAGGATAAATTAGCTAAAACTATTGTTAAAATATTGTGCTTTAATCGTATAAATATAGTATTTTTATACTATGAATTACGAGGCAATTATAGCAGAATATCAAGTCATACTGGCCAAAAAAGATGAAATAATTCAGCAACAAGCAGCCAGAATTGAAGAGCTCGCTCATCATATTGCACAACTGCAAAAACTCATCTATGGGCGTAAATCCGAACGGTTCATACCCCTTGCAGATGCTTCACAATTGAGTATATTTGGCGAACTAGAGAACACTCAGGAGATCGTCGAAACGGAAACGGAAACCATCACTTACGACCGCTTAAAAAGCAAGAGTGACCATAAAGGGCGACAACTCTTAGTCGGGTGTGAACATCTACCTGTAGAAGAGATCATCATCGATATAGATCACGACGAAGCCGATATTCACATAGGAGACGAAGTATCAGAAAAACTAGCCCAAAAGCCAGGATATCTCTATCGCATCAGATATATACGCCGCAAGTACAAAAAAGCAGGACAAGATATCATCATTACGGCTGCGCCGGTAGAAGAACCCATCGCCAGGTGTGAGGCAGACGTAAGTCTTCTGGCACATATATTAGTATCAAAATTTGTAGATCACCTGCCGGAATTCCGGCAGCAGCAGATATACAAACGTGAAGGCGTCGTCATCCCTCCATCAACCATGAACGGTTGGGTACACCAGCTCAGCCCTTATATGAAGCTGATGGCTGAATATATCAAAAAACAAATACTGAGTACACCTTATATTCAGCAGGACGAAAGTACCATCAAAGTGATGGACAATAAGCACAAACAAGGCATCAACAAAGGCTACATGTGGGTCATGGCATCAGTGCAAATGCAGTATGTGTGTTTTGAATATCAGGATGGTCGAGGCAGAGCAGGCCCGATGGACTCATTTAAAACATATAAAGGAGATCTGCAAACTGATGCATACGAAGTGTACAATATCATAGACAAGGCTTACGAACAGATCAATCATTTTCATTGTTGGGCGCATGGTCGTCGGAAGTTTCACGAAGCGCTTAACAATGATAAAGTCCGAAGTGAATATGCCTTGAGCCTTATCCAAAAACTGTATGAGATAGAACGGAAATGCAGAGAATCCAACTACAGCCATGCTCAACGACAAGAAGAACGACAGCAAGCCAAACCCATATTACATCAATTCAAAGAATGGCTAGATAAAGAGTCAGTCGTAGTGACCCCAAGATCACCTGTAGGGACAGCAATAGGATATATGATTAAGAGGTGGGACAAGTTTACTAAATATTCGGATCATGGACATGTGGAGATAGATAACAATATCATAGAAAATGCAATCAGGCCACTGGCCCTTGGACGTAAAAACTATCTCTTTGCCGGACATCATGATGCCGCTATCAATATTGGGTATTATTACACTATCTTTGGTACATGTAAAGCAATTGGGGTAAACCCATACGATTATATGGTTTGGTACCTAACCAAAGTACCTTCCATAAAAACATCAGACATCAGTCACCTTGATCCAGGTGCATTCAAAAAATCAATTAATTTCCTGATGTAGTTTGTCGGATGCTTAC
>WBZS01000411.1_pt1 | contig 57876 bp, 51 predicted proteins | sample 5204201 | NCBI WGS metagenome assembly WBZS01 (sample SAMN12344357, study PRJNA552823) | activated sludge metagenome | biome: Activated sludge suspended growth; feature: Nitrification reactor; material: Wastewater; isolation source: activated sludge from nitrification reactor of wastewater...
CATGGTCGAACAACGACCAGACCAGTCAACCGGGGCCAAAACAGACCGTCACGGACCCCACCGCGCGTCACCAGCCGGGGCCAGATCACACCGTCGCAATGGGGCCAAATCAGGCTGTCAGACTCACGCATGTGCGGGCCGCGTCGATTCGCGCCAATGGAACGTTCAAACTCTTGTTCTTGCGCGTAGTTTCGGTCCAGTGAGGCAGATCTGACAAGAGTTTTCACTCGCCCGAGTGGCTCCGGGAAAATGTTTCCAATGTCTCTCTAGATGGACCCGCGTGTCGTTTTCGCATGAATGTGTTTGAATGGCCTAAGCTTCTCCACCCCCGCGGAGGCACGGCGATCTGATCTGACGGATCGCGTCACAGGTGGGTGCGCGCCGGAGCACGGCGCGCACCCCCGATCCTTCTCATACGTCTTGCCCGCGGCCATGCGCGCCGTGTGTCGTGGACGAGGAGCGCCTCTCTTGTTGGATCCCGCCCAGCCTTGAGTTGTCCCGATGTGTGGTCAAGGCCCCGGAATCCGCATGTGCTGATTCGAAGGTGCATCGTGATCGGCCGCGACGGGCGGAAATCCTAGTGGTGTCTCGCATCCGAACGCGCCGGGTGGCAAGAACCACCGTGATTCAGATGCCCCGATCCCGGGTTGGGGCCCAGTTGTCCACAGGCTGTGGATGGTTCCCGGCGGTGAAGTCAGGACGGTGTGTTTGAATGGCGGTGTCCTTCCACCCCCGAGGAGGCATGGTGAGATCCGGTTTGGTGTCGGGTGTCTCGAGGCCGGTGCTGGTGTGGGCGCTCGTCGTTTTGTCGGCGTGCGCTCCCGGCACCGGCCAGCCGACGCCGTCAGTGACGAGTTCCCCCTCCCCGACCTACGTCTGCACTCCGGGTGTCTCCGGGGGTCCGGCGACTCCTTTTGCGTGTGAGAAGGAACGGTACGACGAGCAGCAGAAGCGCGCGGCTCTGGAGGCCGAGGCGATCTCCGTCTACAAGCGCTACTGGGCCGAGTACGTGAGGCTGGAGGCTGCGGGAGGGACCGATACAGCGACTAATGAACTGCTGGCGACCACAGCTGATCCTTGGTTGGGAGATGTTATGGCGATACTTCGCCACCTCAAGACCAACCAGTGGCATTCGGAAGGACCTGAATCACGACCGGAAGTGTCCGTCTTGCGTGAACCCATGGACGGGGCCGATCTCGTCCTGCACGTGTGCCAAGACAGTTCCAATCTCAGGTTGGTGGATGCCAATGGCAAGGTCGTGGACCGAGGGACGGTTCTAGATCAGAAGGTTGGTCTAAAACGAGTTGCGACTGACCTCAAGGTGTTTCGCGCCGAACCTACGGGAGTAAAGACATGCCCCGGACAGTAGTCGTGTTCGCCTTAGCTGTAGCACTCGTGATAGGCAATCCCTCCGCCGCACGAGCGGATCCCGATCCACCACCAGGACAGGGTTCTCCAACCAATACCAGGTGGGTGGAGCAGGCAGTCAATGGCCAGCAAGTCACGGTTCGATCGGGGACGTCGTCGCAGACGAGGCAGTCGGTGCCCGATGAGCGTTCGGGGGCGCCGGTGTCGTTGTCGAAGGTTCCGGATGTGCCGTGTACGCCGGATTTTCCGGGGGTGTGTGCGGTATTGCTCGACTCGGGTGTTCCGCGGGGTGGGGTGAGTGTGGTGCAGGTGGCTCGGGAGGCTGCGGCGTCGTTGCGGGTGCCGGCGCCTGTGCCGGTGATTGGGCCGGATCCGCAGGTGAACGAGTGGAAGTTCGTGGCGGTGGGGTACCCGCTGTGGTTGTGGACGGAGCATGCCGATGTGGTGTCGACATCGGTGTCGAGTCAGGGGATCGTGATTGGGATTACGGCTCGGCGGGTGTCGACATCGTTTGACATGGGTGACGGGTCGACGGTGGTGTGTCGGCAGATGAGTCGTTATCCGGGTGCGATGAATCCGCCTCGGCCGTCGCCGGATTGCGGGCATACGTACCTGAAGTTGCCTAAGACACCGGGAAGCTATTCGGTCGTGGCCACGGCGTCGTGGGAGGCGACGTGGTCTGCGCAGGGTATGTCGGGAACGGTGATGTTGACCAGCACGGCGTCGCGGGACGTTCCGATCGGTGAACTGCAGTCGGTTCTGGTGCCGCGCCGCTGATTACCTCGCCAGGTCGTGCGTTCTAGTTAGACCCCAGGTGCCGATCGCGGGTTACCGGGCGTCCCCTCGTGGGAGGCCGTCTGGTTGATCTATTCCGGTGCGTGATCAATGTCTGGCGCCGGTCTCGTGCTGATTCGAGGGTGCATCGTGATGGGCCGCCACGGGCGGAAACCGTAGTGGTGTCTCGCATCTGAACGCTCCGGGGTGGCAAGAACCACCGTGATTCAGATGCCCCGGTCCCGGGTTGGGGCCCAGTTGTCCACAGGCTGTGGATGGTTCCCGGCGGTGAAGTCAGGACGGTGTGTTTGAATGGCGGTGTCCTTCCACCCCCGAGGAGGCATGGTGAGATCCGGTTTGTTGTCGGGTGTCTCGAGGCCGGTGCTGGTGTGGGCGCTCGTCGTTTTGTCGGCGTGCGCTCCCGGCACCGGTCAGCCGACGCCGTCAGTGACGAGTTCCTCCTCCCCGACCTACGTCTGCACTCCGGGTGTCTCCGGGGGTCCGGCGACTCCTTTTCCGTGTGAGAAGGAACGGTACGACGAGCAGCAGAAGCGTGCGGCTCTGGAGGCCGAGGCGATCTCCGTCTACAGGCGCTACTGGGCCGAGTACGTGAGGCTGATGATGTCGGGAGGTGCCGATGAGCCGACTCCCACGCTCAGCGAGACCCTGACAGGGGAGACCCTCGACAACATCATGGCCGTCCTGAGACTGATCAAGCAGGGGAAGTACGCCTTCGCGGGAACTACTCCGAGCGTACAACTCAAACCAGCTGAAGCGCCCAGTTCCCCCTCTGAGATAACCCTGGTGGCATGTGAGGACACGAGGGGATCTTCCATGACGAATGCCGAAAACCAGAGCCTCGGAAATGGACAGCTGGTGGTCCGTACGCGAAAATTGAAGGTGTTCGGCAATCATCTCAAGATCTACACTGGCGAATCCCAAGTGAGCCAATCATGCCCTATTTGACATCAGTGATCCTGGCGCTGGGACTAATCCTCGGCTCTCCGGGAATGCCCATGGAGGAGACAGGGCCGTTTGACGACGTGTCCGTAAGCCGAGACACCGCGACGGTGAAGGTTCGGGTTCCTGGTTCGTCGCAGACGAGGCCGTCGGTGCCCGATGAGCGTTCGGGGGGGCCGGGGTCGTTGTCGAAGGTTCCGGATGTGCCGTGTACGCCGGATTTTCCGGGGGTGTGTGCGGTATTGCTCGACTCGGGTGTTCCGCGGGGTGGGGTGAGTGTGGTGCAGGTGGCTCGGGAGGCTGCGGCGTCGTTGCGGGTGCCGGCGCCTGTGCCGGTGATTGGGCCGGATCCGCAGGTGAACGAGTGGAAGTTCGTGGCGGTGGGGTACCCGCTGTGGTTGTGGACGGAGCATGCCGATGTGGTGTCGACATCGGTGTCGAGTCAGGGGATCGTGATTGGGATTACGGCTCGGCGGGTGTCGACATCGTTTGACATGGGGGACGGGTCGACGGTGGTGTGCCGGCAGATGAGTCGCTATCCAGGTGCGATGAATCCGCCTCGGCCGTCGCCGGATTGCGGGCATACGTACCTGAAGTTGCCCAAGACACCGGGAAGCTATTCGGTCGTGGCGTCGGCGTCGTGGGAGGCGACGTGGTCTGCGCAGGGTATGTCGGGAACGGTGATGTTGACCAGCACGGCGTCGCGGGACGTTCCGATCGGTGAACTGCAGTCGGTCCTGGTGCCGCGCCGCTGATTACCTCGCCAGGTCGTCGTCGACGTACCCAGGCCTTGCGATCACCAGTCCCGTCCAGACGAGGGCTACGGCAGAGACGGTCATGACGATCATCGGTACGTCCCACGCTCCCGTCAGTTCGTGGAGCAGGCCCATGAGGAATGGGCCGAGGCCGGAGAAGACGTACCCCGTCGACTGACTGAACGCCGACAGTCTTGCAGTGACGTGCGGATCGCGGCTCCGGGCGGTGATCAGGGCTAACGCCATCGGAAACGCGAAGCCGGCAACCCCAGTCATCGTGACCCACACGAACGGCGCGAAGGTCGGCGCCAACCAGAGCCCGGCAAAACCACCGCCGAGTAGCAAACCGAAGGCCACGACGTACGGCTCAAGGTGGCGGGCGCGCGCCACGATCGGAGGCATGACGAGTGCGGCAGGGAGTCCGAATGCCGAGTACCACGACACCAGGAGGCTCGCCGTCGAAGCGCTCGCTCCTGAGTCGCGAAGGATCTGGGCCAGCCAGCCGAACGTGACGTAGGCCTGCATCGACTGAACGCCGAAGAAGATGGCTAGCGCAACGGCTCGATGCGACCGGACCAGGCTCAAAATCCCGCCACCGGACCTGGAGTATCGAGGCCCGGGGCCACTCCTGCGCTCTCGAACCGCGAGCCAGATCCACGGGACGAGGGCGACGCTGGCTGTCACGCCCCAGATCGCCAACGCAATGCGCCAGCCCCTCTCACTTCCCAACAGGAGGGGCGACACCAGCCCTGGAGCGGTCGCGCCGATCGAGAGTCCGAACGTATAGACGCTCATCATCAGCGCTTGTCGGTTGGGGAAGTGTCGCTTGATAAACGCCGGGGCCAGGATGTTCCCGACCGCGGCACCGGCCAGTGCCAGGGCCGAGAGCGCGATGAAGATCCACGCGTTGGAGGTCAGAGATCTGCCTGCGATGCCTACGGCTGCGACCAGCAGGCCGAGAGCTAGGGCTCCTGCCGTACCTACCCTGCCGGCGATCCACACCGCAGCCGCCCCGAATCCGGCGAAACAGATGCCCGGCAGGGCGGTCAGGAGGCCGGCGGCCGTCGTCGACAGGCCCACGCCCTTCTGAATCTCGGCCAACACAGGCCCGATCGAGGTCGCACCTGGTCGGAGGTTGACGGCAAGCAACCCGACCGCCACCAGCCCGACCCACGCCACCAGCGCTGGACGGGATGCGGGTTGACTCACGTGCGAATCGTTTCATGACCCGCGATCGCGCCACGATGACGAACGCCAGGTGGCACGAACGACGGCAAATCCGGCCCTCACTGCGAATAATCGCAGTGAGGGCCGTTCTAGCCGTCGTTCGGTACATGCAGAGGAGGCATCGAGGAACGGCAAGCCGATGCGAGCCCCGGCTGCGCTGCCGATAGCCTGTGCCGGTGCTCGGATACTTCGGACCGGAGGGGACTTTCACCCACCAGGCTCTGTTGACCCTCGATCTGGACGAGGAGGCTCAGCCGCTCGCCACCGTCGCGGCGGTGCTGGATGCCGTACGTGACGGTGAGATTCGCGCCGGCTTGGTGCCCATCGAGAACTCCGTCGAAGGCGGAGTGTCCGCGACGCTGGACAACCTTGCCGCCGGGAAACCGCTGGTGATCCTGGGCGAGGTCGTCATCCCGGTGCAGTTCGGCCTCTACGTACGTGCCGGCACGAGCCTGTCCGACGTTCGCAAGGTCCTCACCCATCCCCACGCGGCAGCCCAGGTGCGAGAGTGGCTGGCCAAACGCCTCCCTCACGCGGCTGTCACGGAGGGCGGTTCCACAGCGGCCGCGGCCGCTGAAGTCGCTGACCCCACGTCGAAGTTCGACGCGGCGGTGTGCGCTCCCGTGGCCGGGGAGATGTACGGCCTCTCTGCGGCAGCCATGGACATCGCCGACAACCCCGACGCCGTGACCCGCTTCATCCTCGTGGGGAAGCCCATAGCGCCGCCCGCCCGAACCGGGTACGACAAGACCTCGCTCATCGCCTACATGCGCGAAGACCACTCCGGTGCCCTGCTCGAGATCCTCGAGCAGTTCGCGTCGCGGGGGGTGAACCTGTGCCGCATCGAGTCCCGCCCGACCAAGGAGAAGTTGGGTTCCTACTGCTTCTCGATCGACGCCGAAGGGCACATCTCCGACGCCCGGATGGCCGAGGCGCTCATGGGCCTGCACAGGATCTGCAAGAAGGTCGACTTCCTAGGCTCGTACCCCCGTGCCGATCACGTCGAACCCACGGTCATGCGCGGCTTCCGTGAATCGGACTACGAAAAGGCCGCCGCCTGGCTCAAGGGCCTACTCGCCTGATCGGTTGCGACCTCATCCACCGGGGGTTCGTGGCATTCACTTCGGCAGCATCACGGTCAGGCCGCCGGGCACCACTTCGGCCTCGAACCGGGTGGTCGAGCCTTCGGCGTCGCCGTCGAGTTGGTACGGCATTGGCTCGCTCACTTCGAACAACACCCGTGTCCCCTGGGCATATTCGAGCGGTTCGACTTCAGTGCCTCCGAGCAAGCCGGACGCGACCTTCGCCCAGTCGGCGACGCCGTTCGGATTGGCGACGAGCACGTCGAGCTGGCCGTCCGTCGCCTCGGCCGAGGGGAACGCCTTGATGCCGCCCTGGATCGATCCGACGTTGCCGACGACGGCCATCATCGCTTGTCGCTCCAGGATTTCGTCGTCGTCGAGTCTCACCCGTACCTCGAACGGTCCCGAACTCATCGCCTGCGCAGCCGCCACGAAGTACGCGGCGGAACCGACGACCTTCTTGAGGTCGGGGTTCGTTTCTGCCATCACCTTGGCGTCAGCGCCTATCCCACTCATCACGACGAAGTGCCCGGTCTGGTCGTCGGTAGTGAATTTGACCACGTCCACCGAAGCGACTCGACCCGTGAAGGCAGTGTCGAACGCTACCTGCTCGTCCAACGAGACCCCGAGGTTGCGGGCCAGCAGATTCCCCGTGCCGGCGGGCACCAGGCCAACCGGTACCCCCGAACCGACCAGTTCCGAACACACCGTCCGCACCGTGCCGTCGCCACCGGCCACGAGCACCAGGTTCACGCCCTGAGCCAAGGCGTCTTGGGCCATGCGACGACCCGGATCGTCTTCGGCGGTTTCCAACCACAGCGGAGGTTTCCAGCCGCGGGTGCGCAGTTCGAACTCCACCCGCTTGCGAAACAGGTCGAACGACAGCACCTTCGACGGGTTGTAGATGATGGCCGCGCGCTTGTCGACATGCTGACGAGGCTGGTCGGCGAGGCCCAACGAATCGGCCAGGGTGTGGATGCCGGACACATACAGCACCCCCAGCAGCACCACACCGCCGAACAAGACTCCGCCGACCACATCGCTGAACCAGTGGTGGCGCATGAGCATCCGGTCGAGGGCGACCAGCGCTACGAAGAAGGCACCCACCGCTCGGATGAGCCAGATCTGCACCAGTGAACGCCGCTGCGCGGTGCCGATCGTCACCAAGGTCATCGCCACGATCGTGGCCGCCACCGCGTGGCCGCTGGGATAGGCGTACCCGTCATAGGTGATCACGTGAGAGAAGGTCGACTCCGGTCGCGATCGCTGGAACACCTGCTTCAACAGCCAGTAGCCGCCCCACCCGACCACCACCGTGATCGCCAGAGCAAGCGCCAGACGACGAAGTCGCCTCTGGAAGCACCACGCTGCGATGCCGAGCACCACGGCAAACATCACGCCGGGATAGGTCACGATCGAGAACGCCGCCAGGATCTGCCCGAACGACGAGGCCGGGTCGAATTCCGGCATGAGGCTGTGCTCGTCGATCCAGCGGAACACTCCCAGCGCCTCGAGCCCGGACCACAACACGAACGCGGTCAGGAACAAGACCAGCGCTGTGGCCGTGACCGCTCGTCTCATGGGTGCATCCTCGCACCGTTGTCCGAACATCGTGGGTCCGATGCTCGTCGCGCTCACCCTCGGGGATCTCCGGGCGCCCACTGGCTAGGCTTACCTGAGTGATCGATCCGAAGCTACTCCGCACCGACCCTGACCTCGTCCGGCGCTCCCAGGAGGCGCGCGGAGAATCGGTCGGCTTGGTGGACGACCTGGTCGCCGCAGATGCTGCCCGTCGCGACAGCATCGCATCGTTCGAAGCACTGCGCGCCGAACAAAAGGAACTCGGCAAGCTGGTTCCCAAGGCGGTCGGCGACGAGAAGCAGGCGCTTCTCGCACGTACGAAAGACCTGGCCGGGCAGGTCAAAGAGGCCGAATCTGCCTCCCTCGCCGCTGCCGCTCAGTTCGACGAATTCATGGGCCGGCTACCCAATTTGGTGTTCGACGACGTACCCCAGGGGGGCGAGGACGACTTCGTCGTCGTCGAGACCATCGGGCAACCACGCGACTTCGCCGCTGAGGGTTTCGAGCCCCGCGATCATCTCGACCTCGGCCAGATCCTCGGTGCGATCGACATGGAGCGAGGCGCCAAGGTGTCCGGCTCGCGGTTCTATTTCCTGACCGGACCAGGCGCGATGCTCGAACTCGCGCTGCTCCAGCACGCGATGACGATGGCCACGCAGTGGGGTTTCACCCCGATCCTGCCGCCGGCGCTGGTGAAGCCGTCGGCCATGGAAGGGACCGGCTTTCTGGGCCAGGCGGCCCAGGACGTCTACCACCTGCCCGCCGACGACCTCTACTTGGTCGGCACGAGCGAAGTGGCCCTGGCGGCGTACCACTCGAACGAGATCCTCGACGGTGCCAGCCTGCCCCTGCTGTACGCCGGCTACAGCCCGTGCTACCGACGCGAGGCAGGGTCGTACGGCAAGGACACCAAAGGCATCTTCCGCGTGCACTGGTTCGACAAGGTCGAGATGTTCGTCTACTGCGCGCCCGCCGATGCCCACGACATGCACCTGCGGCTGCTCGACTTCGAGAAGAAGTTCCTGACCTCACTCAAGCTGCCGTTCCAAGTACTCGAGGTTGCCGCCGGTGACCTCGGGATGAGCGCAGCCCGCAAGTACGACTGCTACGGCTGGGTGCCAAGCCAAGGCAAGTACCGCGAAGTCACGTCCACGTCGAACTGCACCGAGTTCCAGTCGCGGCGGTTGGGAACCAGGGCGAGGTACGGCACTGGCGTCGGCCCGGTCGCCACGTTGAACGGCACCCTGTGCGCGATGACGCGCATGATCATCCTGATTCTCGAGAACAACCAGAACGCCGACGGGTCGGTCAACGTGCCTGAGGTGTTGCAGCCGTACCTTGGCGGTCGCCACGTCCTGCTGCCGGTGGTCTCGTGAAGGGCTGGCGGCCGAAGCTCGTCGCGTTGGATATCGACGGAACACTCGTCGACTACAGCGGGGGACTGCCCGCGCCGATCTACGACGCCGTTCGGCGTGTGGTCGACGCCAAGGTTCCCGTGGTCTTGGCCACCGGCCGCTCCTGGCTCGCCACGAAGATTGTCGCCCACCAACTGGACTTGCCGCCGGGGATGCACGTCTGTTCGAACGGGGCCGTCGTCGTCAGTTATCCGCCGCTCGACATCGTCGACCAGGTGACGTTCGACCCGGCACGGGTGATCGACGAAGTGGTGTCGCACAGCAACGCGCTCGTGGCGGTGGAGGAGATCGGTGTCGGCTACCGGGTGAGCGCGGCGTTCCCCGACGGTGAGTTGTACGGCGACGTCGTCCACGACACGATCGAGGGCCTCAAGCGTCATCCGGTGACCCGTGTCATCGTGCGCGATCCCGAGGCCGACGACGCGCAGTTCTTGCGGCTCGCCGAGCGGATGGGTTTGCACGGTGTGACGTATTACGTCGGCTGGAGCAACTGGCTCGACATCGCCCCCGAAGGTGTCGACAAGGCTACGGCCCTGGACGACGTCTGTCGGCGATTGCGGATCGACCGCACCGATGTCCTGGCCCTGGGTGATGGGTACAACGACATCGAGATGCTGGAATGGGCAGGTCGAGGCGTCGCGTTGGGCGACGCGCACGACGCTGTCCAGGCCGCCGCAGACCACGTGACGGCGCGGTTCCACGATGGCGGAACGGCCGAAGAGCTCTCTCGGTGGTTCCCGGGCCCCTGATCCGGCCTGCTTGAGCGGCTCCTCGCTCAAGTTTGACTGTCACGAGGGGATGGCCGCTGGGCGCGGCGTGGCGCGGGGGTTGGGTCACCGTTCCGTACCATGACCCCAGCAGTGGAGGAGTACGGCATGCATTGCCAGTTGTGTGGCTGGACGGGGCCCGGGCCGATCGGACCCTGCCCGAGGTGCGGAACCCGGCTCGTCCCCGATCTTGGCGGACCAGCAGGATCGATACCGTCGGTGGACCACACCATTCCCGCCAGTTACGTCGACCCCACCGCGTACCCGGGCTCGGGAGGCTGGTCGGCTGGGTACGACCCAGGTACGGCCCCGACGATGCTCGGGCGCCCTCCCGTTGCGGGGGAGAACGTCGGCCGCGGGAGCGACGGATCCTGGTACGTGGCGGCGCCGCCCCCTCCTCCTCGATCATCCAGCCGCGTCCTGATCGCTGTGGTGGCAGGGATCCTGGCTCTGGTCGGCATCGTGGGAGCGTGGTTCGCGTTCAAGCCGGCCGCGACGACAGGCCCAGCCGTACCCGCGACCACCTCCGCCGGAACGACACATTCGGCGGCCCCGAGCCGGACGTCCGGGTCAGCCGTACCTCAGAGCCGGACGCCGTCGGCCACACCCACGCTGTCGGCACCCACGCCGTCGGCGTCGGAAACGCCCGTCACCAGCGCCGTCACCCCGAAGCCGAACCCGACGAATGTGGCGGTCGTACGGACCTCGACCGGCCAGGCGTGCGCCGAGAACGGGGGTGCGTCGGGATATCCGGGCTACCCCGGCGCCGTGTGCACGTTCTGGCAGCCGTCCGCCGGTCTGACGACGTGGCGCACGGTGGCCAAAGGGTCTCGGCTCATCGCATGCCAGGCGGACCTGGGCGTACCGAATCCCGCGTACGCCGCCAACCAGGCCAACACCTGGTGGCTGTGGGCTCAGGCCGACGACGGCACCTGGGATTGGTTCCCCGAAACCGCGATCGCTCAAGGTGACTCCGGACGACCCGTGAACGGCGTCGCCCAGTGCATGGCCTGAGCCTGTCCCGGCGATCATTGCTCGGTCTCACCGCGCTCGCCGTCTCGGCTTGTTCGTCCGGACAGGCTGGCGAGAACCTCACCTCGCCGTCGTCGACAGCGTCCCCGGACGTCGTGCCCGACCTGCCGCCCCCCACGCCTACGACGAGCGCTCCGGTTTCTCCCACGCCGACTCCACCGAACTTGGTGGGTGATACTCACAACACCTGGGTCTTTGCACCGGTGGGGCGTCTGGACAATCTGGTCACCGAGGGGTCCGTGCCGTACCAACGCGCTTGGTCGACGTCGAAGGTCCTCGTCGTCGCCGCGTTCCTTCAGACCGTGGCACGCGGTGATCCCACCCGACTGACCAGTGGCCAGGCGGCGCGGATCGACAGGGTCCTGTCGGAATCCCACTTGCCGTCGCTGCAGGCGCTCAAGGCCGAGATCCCGGGCCACCCGGGCGCGGTGATGACGAAGATCCTGCGGTCGATCGGGGATGCGGTGACGGTTGCGCCCGATTCGTACGAGGGCACCATGACCTGGACCGCCGTCGAGCAGGTTCGGTTCATGTCCGGTCTGGCGACCGGCGCGGTCGTGACTCCGGCGGCCTCGGCGTACGTGCTGGAGCGGATGCATCCCGTGGCGTCGCAGGGTTGGGGTCTGCCGAGCGTCGGTGCGACGGCGGCGAAGGGCGGATGGCTGCGCTCCGACACCGAGACTCGGCAGATGGGCTTGCTGCGTGGGTACGCCGTGGCTCTCGTCACCTCCGGCGTCGGCCCGGTCGTCGTGCAGAGCGACGGCGACAGCGCTCACGTCGACCAGATGAACCAGCTCGCTGCGGCTCTGTCGCGACGACTCGGGTCCTAGCCCCCGTGTGGCTGGCGGCCCCGCCTCGGATGCTGCCACGGCATTTCCGTACCACGGTCCGGGGATCGGGGGGAAACATGCAGTGTCCGGCCTGCGGCTGGGAAGCCGGATGGGCCCAATACTGCCAACGGTGTGGAACTGGGCTCGGCGGGGCTGCCTGGGAAGCCGAAGCGGGTGTGGAGAAGACCATTCCTGCGAGCTATGTCAACCCAGGGGCCTCCGCCGACGTGGGTGGTAGCTGGTAACAACCCGGCGACCCGTACGGCATGACCCTGATCGCGCCCGAGGCGGAAGCTGGCTGGGAGCCGTCTGGACACCCGCCGATGCAGCCGTCGGGGCCTGGCTGGCAGCCCACAGGACACCCGCCGATGCAGCCGTCGGGCCTGGCTGGCAGCCCGACCGGCGAACCTCGTCGCAGAGGTCACGCTTGACGGTCTTGCTCGTGTCCCTCGTCGTCAGCGCGGTCGTCATCGTCGCCACTCTGGTCGTGGTCGCGCGTCTCGTGTCTCCCGTCCGGTCCGACCCGCTGGGGGCGGAAACCCGCGCCGCATCAGCCACGACCAGTGCAACCGCTCCCGCGTCGAGCCGCCCAGCCTCGATCCCCGCAACCACCGTGGCCGTCCTGCCCGCCCAGGCAGTGGAATGCCCGATCACCTTCGCCGGCGGCACGTGGCCAAACTCGTACTCGGCTCGAGGCACTGACGTGACCAGCCTTCCCTTCGCGGAGAAGGTACGGGAGGCGTACATCGCCGCCGGGGCCTTCGCTCGTCTATCTCGATCCAGGCGTTCAGTCCGGTGACCAATCAGTGGTACGCCATGGCGTGCAGTGGCTGGCAGCCCGTGCAGTGCACGGGCGGTACCAACGCCGTCGTCTACCTGTTCCAACGCTGATGTGGTCTCCCGCCCTGGCGTGGACCGCCGGTGTCCTGATCGTCGTCGCCTCGCTCGGGCTTTCAGAAGTTCCTGCCGTGGCACCTGCGCCGGCGGCGGATTCGGCGGTGACCTCCGCTGTGCGAGTTGATTCTGTCGCCCCAACTGCCCCCCCAGCGGCCCCGATCCCTTGGTTGCTCAGTTCGCCGCACTGACGCTGACCCGCCCGGTGGGTCTAGCCGTACACGCCGTCGGAGCATCCACCGAAGCCACGTTCGGCGCCCTGGTCACGGCTCCCGCGTGGTCGTCGATCAAGGTGCCACTGAGCGTTGCGGCTTTGCGCGCACACCCAGGCTCGACCGGCACCGCGTCGCTGATCAGGCGGGCGATCACGGTTTCCGACAACCAGGCCGCGGAGGGCTTGTGGGCAGGGCTGGGATCCGGTGAGCCTGCCGCGGCCCAGGTGCAGAACGTTCTGCGGGAGAGCAACGACGTGCAGACCGTGGTCCAAGCCGTACGCATCAGGCCGGAGTACACCCCCTTCGGCCAGACCATGTGGAGTGTCACCGACTCAGCTCGGTACGTCGCGGCCGTCCCGTGTTCGCGGGCGAGTTTGCCCGTGCTCGATCTCATGAGTCAGATCGACAGCTCGCAACGGTGGGGACTCGGCCGCATCAGAGGCGCGTCGTTCAAGGGTGGCTGGGTCCGACGGCGCAGGGCTACGTGGTGAGGCAGATCGGCATCCTTCGTACGGCCGACGGGTCCTCGGTCGGCGTCTCGATCCTCACGATCGCCCCCACATTCGGAGAGGGGATCTCCGACCTCAACACCCTCACCGACTGGCTGTCAGCTCATGTCGACCAACTGCCCAGCGGACAATGCACGCCCTCGTGATTCCGCGCTGGCGTGGCACGTCTCGTCCCTCGGCTTCGGCCCTGATGGGGCCCAGCTTGTACCGAACGACGGCTGAAACGGCCCTCACTGCGAATAATCGCAGTGAGGGCCGTTTCAGCCGTCGTTCGGTACACCCAGAGGTCGAGGCGTCCTATGCAGCGCGCCGCCGAGTCGTCGATGGGCGGTTGATCTGGTCGTAGGCGGCCATCACTTGCTCGACCGACGGCGGCACGGCGGCGAGCTTCGTCGCCGATTCGCCGTTGCGGGCCTTGCGGAGATGGCGCTTGACCGTCGACAGCGAGCAACCGAGCCGCTGAGCGATCATCTCGAGGCTCTCGTGTGGATTCGCGGCCCGAAGCCGGAGGACCTCTGTGTGGTCGACCTGACGGTTGGGGCCGAACGCTCCAGCCATCGTGTCGAAGTCCTCGGGTTCGACCGTCCATCGCAGCAGTTGACGCATGTCGAGGCGCTGGCGGGGAGTCGTACCCGCAACGAAGCCCGAGACGTCGTGACGGATGATCGCGTCGTACAGGCAACGAGCCAGCAGGGGGCAGTCGGTGCAGGCGGCCTTGGCTTGCTGTGCGAGCCGATCGCGCTGCTGGCGAGCCTCCCCCGAAGCGCTGGCGGGCAGGCCCTCCTCCAACAGGGGGTGCAGGAAGAGATCGGGCGACGTGACGCAGGCGGTGGACTTCGCGATGGCCGTGGTCATGAGTTCGTTTCCTCCCGTGATGTGGCCGGCTGGCCGACCTTCTCAGCGCTTTCGTGCGCCGTAACTAGGTTGGCATTTCGCTGTGACCAGGAGGGGGACAGAAGGTGGGGGTAGCTACCCGACTTCTGTAGGTACACCTTCTCGACTGCGCGTAAGTACCACTACCTATCGAGGTTCAGGGGTGGATGTGGCGGGGTGGCTGACGCTCCGGGCGAATCCCCTGAATCCTTGCCCACCAGAGGGTCAGAATCCATGGTCGGGCCGGCCAGCGCCAGCGGAGCACCGGCCAGGAGAAGGAGTCGACGGCGGAGCATCGGGTCAGTGCCGGAGCCGTCCGGGGTCTGGGTGAGGATCGCGGCGCGGTCTGGTCATCGGGTGAGGGTCCGCTACGACAACCCGGTGGGCTCTGATCGTCGGTCGGCACCACCGGAGACATGGGCTCCGCGAACGGAGTCGCGCTGCGGGGCGATGCTTGGGGGAGTCCCAGCCAGCCTGAGCGAGACGACGTCGCAGGCTGGGGACACTAGCCTGACCCTCATGCTGCATCCGTACTCTCCGAATCCGGCGTACCTGACGACCATGAAGGACGGCACGGTCAAGCAGCTGAACCCCTTCGCAGGCACCGAGGTGTGGACCGTGCCCGGTCGAGGCAACCGGCCTCTGGGCCTGAAGATCGACCGACCCGAACCGGTCGATCCTGCCGAGGACGGTCACTACTGCGCGTTCTGTTCGCGCCGCTACCTCGACACCCCGCCGGAGAAGTCACGTGTCGTCAAGCGTGACGACGGCTGGCACACGATCTATCGCATGCCGGCCGAGCATCTGCTCGATTCCGTGGCGGAATTCCGGCGGGTGCCCAACCTTTTCGAGATTCTGAGTTTCGAATATTGGCACGAGAATTACGGGTACGAAATCCCGCCGGACATCGCCGAGAGGCGGCGCCTTTATCTGGAGAGTCCCATCGGCCGCGAGCACGTACTTTCCGTGGCCACGAACAAACTCCGCGCCTCCGGCCGTACCCCCGCAGAAATCGCCGAGCTGACCGAGGACGAGATCGTCAACTCTGCGTCCGGCTTCTTCGGCGGAGGACATGACGTGATCGTGGCGAGGCGGCACTACGTGGACGGCGCGACCGACACGTCGCAGTTGGCGTCGTCGGGCACCTTGACGCCCGAGGAGCACTACTTCTACATGGCCTTCACCGTCGAGTCGGTGCGCAGGCTGCACGAGATCAATCGGTACGCCCCGTACGTCGCGGTCTTCCAGAACTGGCTGAAACCGGCCGGCGCCTCGTTCGACCACCTCCACAAGCAGATGGTGACGATCGACGAGCGGGGTGTGCAGAACGAGCTCGCTATTCAACGACTGCGTCAGAATCCCAACCTGTTCAACGAGGCGGCCGTCAATTACGCGAGTTATCACAATTTGCTCATCGCCGAGAACGAATTCGCGGTCGCGTTCGCGGGATTCGGGCATCGGTACCCGACGATCGAGATCTACTCCAAATCCGAGCACGCGTGGCCGTGGGACCACAGCATGGAGGAAATCGGAGGCGTGTCCGATCTGGTTCACGCGATGCATGCGGCCACCGGCCACGACGTACCCACCAACGAGGAATGGCATTCCCGGCCGATCGACGCCGACGTGCCGATGCCGTGGCGGATCGTGCTCAAGTGGCGCGTGTCGACGTTGGCCGGGTTCGAGGGCGGCACGAAGATCTACCTCAACACCATCAGCCCGGTAGCTCTGCGCGACCGGGTGGTGCCGAAGCTGTACGCCTTGCGTCACGAAGGCCGGATCGGCGGGATGCGGATCGGTGAAGAGTGCAGCGGCAAGTCGAATCTGCTGCGCTACAACCCGGTCGTTCGATGACCGCCGACCTTGCCGGCCAGCTGTCTCTCCTCACGACCGAACAGGCCAGCCCCGAACTCGCCCGGATCGACGAATGGCCCACGTCGCAGTTGGTGACGGCCATGATCGACCACGATCGGGATCTTCTGGATGCGGTGGCCGAGTGTTCGGCGGCGATCACCGACGCGGTCGACGGAATCGCCGCGCGTCTGGCCAGCGGGGGACGCTTGTTCTATGTCGGAGCGGGTACGGCGGGACGTCTCGGCGTGCTCGACGCCAGTGAGATCCCACCCACGTTCGGCACCGATCCGTCACTCGTCCAAGGCCTGATCGCGGGCGGTGCGCGGGCGATCACCCATGCGGTGGAGAACGCCGAGGATGACGCCGACGCGGGTCGGCAGGATCTCGTCGATGTACGGCTGACAAGCGACGATGCCGTGGTGGGGATCGCTGCGTCGGGACGTACGCCGTACGTCGTGGCAGCCGTGACGTACGCGCGCGGACTCGGGGCCTTCACCGTCGGGCTGACCAACAATGCCGGTTCGGTGGTCGGCGCGGCAGCCGATGTGGCGATCGACGTGGTGGTGGGTCCCGAGTTCATCGCCGGATCGACGAGGCTGCAGTCGGGTACGGCTCAAAAGCTCGTGCTCAACCTGCTGAGCACGCTGGCCATGGTGAAGCTGGGGAAGACGTACGGCAACCTCATGGTCGACCTGCGGGCCACGAATGAGAAGCTGAGGATTCGGTCGGAACGAACCGTCGAGCTGGCTACCGGCTGTTCGCCGGACCAGGCAGAGGAGGCCTTGACCGCCGCCGGCGGCTCGGTCAAGACCGCGATTCTCGTCCTGTTGGGTGGGGTGTCGGCCGAGGAGGCCGCTCGGCGGCTCGACGCAGTCGGCGGACATTTGCGGCGGGCGTTGGAGAGCTGATGCGAACGTTGATTCTGGGCGGGGCCCGGTCGGGCAAGAGCACGCTGGCCGAGCGACTGGCGACCGACAGCGGGAGGGACGTGGCGTACGTCGCGACGGCCGAACCGGGCGATCGTGAGATGGCCGATCGGATCGCGCATCACCAGCAGCGACGGCCGGCGGACTGGGTCCTCGTGGAGGAGCCGATCCACCTGGCGGCTGCGCTGCGGTCGGCGGCGAGTGCCGAGCGGTTCGTGCTCGTCGATTGCCTGACCTTGTGGTTGACGAATGTGCTGGCTGGCGAGGAGGAGCAGTACCTGGCTGAGCGCCAGGGCCTGCTCGACGTGCTTCCGAACCTGGTCGGCGACGTGTGCCTGGTCGGCAACGAAGTCGGGCTGGGGATCGTGCCGATGGGCGCGATGACGCGGAGGTACGTGGACGAGGCCGGCCGCTTGCACCAGGACATCGCCGCCGTCTGCGAGAACGTTGTCTTCGTCGCCGCGGGTCTGCCCTTGGCCCTGAAAGGCTCCGTGTGAAGGTCAGCGCGAGCCGTGGGCCGGGGCGACGGGTGCCCGGGAGATGAGGGCTTTCCTGGTGGCGTTGGGATTCTTGACGAGGATTCCCGTGCCGGCAGCGGCCTGTCGAGATGAGTCGGCCCGGCGACGGGCGTTGATCTGGTACCCGGCCATCGGCGTGATCGTGGGCGCTGTCGTCGGAACCGCCGCCCTCGGTTTGCGTCGTACCGCCGGTCTGCTCGCGGCAGCCGTGGTGCTGGCGGTGTGGGTGCTGTTGACCGGCGCGTTGCATCTGGACGGGTTGGCGGACACGGCTGACGCCTGGGTGGGAGGTATGGGCGACCGCACCCGAACCTTGGCGATCATGAAGGACCCAGCCTCGGGCCCGGTCGCCGTGGTCGCCGTACTGCTCGTGCTGTTGCTGAAGTTCTCTGCCCTGGCGACGATTCTGGGAGGTGGGCAGCTTGGTCTGGCGTTGGTGCTGGGGGTGGGAGCCGTACCCCTGATCGCGAGAACATGGCTGGTGCTCGCGTTCGTGTCGACGCCGTACGCCCGGCCGAACGGGATGGGTTCGGAGCTGAAGGGGGTGGGCCGGACCCCGGCGTGGGTCGCCGTCGTCGTCGGGGCCGGTGGGGCCATCGCAGGGATGTGGGCGGGCTTCGGCGTGGGGTCCGTGGCGGCCGCGCTCGTCGCCGTCGGGGTGTTCGTGGGGTGGAGAGTAGGGGTGGTACGGCGGATCGGCGGGTTCACCGGTGACACAGCCGGAGCCCTCGTGGAGCTGACCGAGACTGCGGTCGTGCTGAGCCTGGCGTTGACGTACGGCCCTGGCTGACCGGGCTGGGCTGCTCAAGGTCAGCCGGACGCGGATCGGCTTGCGATCTGCCGCACGGTGTCGAGGGTGTCGGCCTCGTCGGCTGACTTGTCATCGCGATAGCGCAGCACGCGGGCGAATCGGAGCGCGAGACCGGCGGGATAGCGAGTCGAGCGCTGCAATCCGTCGAAGGCGATCTCGACGACTTGCTCCGGACGTACGGTGACGACCCTGCCGTCGTCGGCCGTGGCCAACTCGCGGAAGCGCCGCGTTTGCCAGGCCAGCATCTCGTCGGTCATGCCCTTGAACGTCTTGCCCAGCATGACGAAACCGTCGTCGGACCGGGCACCCAGGTGGATGTTGCTGAGGGTTCCGCGGCGGCGGCCCGAGCCGTACTCGACCGCCAGTACGACCAGGTCGAGTGTGTGGCGAGGTTTGACCTTGACCCAGGCGGAGCCGCGGCGGCCGGCGGCGTAAGGGGCGTCCAGGCGCTTGACGACGACACCCTCGTGACCGCGAGCGATCTGGGTGTCGAAGAAGGCCCGCGCCTCGGTCGGGTCGCTGGTGAGAATCCGGGCGGGACGATGCTCGGTGGGCACGAGACGGTCGAGCTCCGCGAGCCGGACGTTGAGCGGGTTGTCGAGCAGTACACGGCCGTCGACCTCGAGGAGGTCGAAGAAGTACGTCGTGAGCGGGGTGTGGATGCGCAGGGTGGCCGGGTCCTTCGTCGAAGCCGTACGGGAACCGGTGACTTGAAAGGGTTCCGGCTGGCCCGACGCGGTGATCGCGATGGCTTCGCCGTCGAGGACCGCCGAGTGGGCGGGGATCCCAGTCACCAGATCGACCACCTCCGGGAGTCGCTCGGTGATGTCGTCGAGGGATCGGGTGAACAGACGTACGGCGGATCCGGCCTTGTGCGCCTGGATTCTGATGCCGTCGAGCTTGCAGTCGACCAGATAGGCCGTGTCGTCGGTCATGGCCGCACCGACATCGGGCGCCGAAGCGGCCAACATGGGGGAGACCGGGCGGAGGAGCTCCAGCGTGACGGCGGCCAGAGCCTCCGAGCCGCCTTCCAGTGCGGCAACGGCCACGTCGGAGAGGCGTCCCGCCAGCATGGCGGCGCGGCGTACGTGGTCGAGCGGCACCTCCGCGGCGGCGGCGACGGCCACCTGCATGATGCCGTCGAGAGCACCCTGACGGATCGCGCCGGTGACGAGGTGGCGAAGGTAGGCCTGCTCGTCGGCGGTGGCTCGTCCGAGGAGGGTCTGAAGGGTGACTCTCCTTGTCGTCGCAGAACCGGGACCTTCCGCTGCTGCGAGTGTGGCGAAAGCCCCGTCCAGGTCGGTGAGGGTCAGAGTGGCCCGGTGCGCCGGTTCGGGCACGGATGCCAGGGACCTGTAGCCGACGCCGAGTCGTCCGTGGGGAATCTGGCCCGACAGGAACGCCGTCGAGAGGAGGACGGCTCTGGGGCCGTCGTCGTGGGCTCGGGACAGGAGGCTCGCCAAGGCCTCCACCTTCTCCGTCCTCGATCGCGTGGCCGCCACCCGCTGAGACGTGCTCACGATCTCCGAGAGGAACATGCCTCAACACTGTAGATGCACACTCGATGCGAAAATCGAGCCGAAATCGGCCGATTTCGTGATCGACCGTGCATCGACAGTGTTGGCACGTCAGAACCGGGTTATCCACAGGAACGCTGTTCGGCGGTCGCGCCGGTGGACCGATTCCGCGAGGGTGGATATATGCACCCCCGCCTTCTCGACGACATCCGCACGGACGGCCTCGTCACACGCCGACCTGGTACGGCCCACGCCGTGGACTGGGCCGTGAAGTGTGGGGAACTGGTCCGGCTGGTTCGCAACGTCTACACGACTCGCGAACTCGCGACCCGGCCAGCCATTCGAGCGGCCGCGATCTCCATAGCCCATCCGATCGCCGTGATCACCGGATCCGCTGCCGCTGCCCTCACCTGGTGGCCAGAACTCGTCGTGGGAGCCGTGGACGTTGCCTCGGCCACGGGATTCCGTGGTACAGGGCCTGGCTACCGCTGGGAGAGAAGATTGGTGCCCGACGACCTGGTGAGGTGGACCGGTCTGGGCCTGCGAGTCGCCGTTCCGGCGCTGTCCGTGCTGGATCTCATCCCGGAACGCGGGGGTGACGTCGTCGACGAAGCCCTACGCCGTCGCGCCGTTCGGATGACGGATTTGTGGGAAGCGCTCACCCGGACTCCCGGCCGGCGGGGCAATAGGGTGCGTCTCGACGTGCTCAAGGACTCGCGTGACGAGCCCTGGTCGGAGCCCGAACGTTTAGCTCACCGACATCTTCGCAGGGCGCGCCTCCGCGGCTGGCAGACCAACTATCGGGTGCGGCTCGACCAAGCCACCTACTTCATCGACATCGCATTCCCACGACTCAGGATCGCGATCGAGATCGACGGGTTTGAGTTTCATTCGTTACGTGCCGCATTCGAGAACGACCGGGCGAAGGATTCTCGTCTCGTCGCCGCCGGCTGGATTGTCCTGCGCTTCTCGGCCCGGCAGGTGGGGGACTACGACGCCTTCGTCACGTGCGTCGGAGGAGTGGTCAGGCGACGTGCCCGTCGAGGACGGGTCCTGGACGATGGTGGCGGCCAGCCCTCGAACTTCGGGCAGGCGGTGGCGTAGACCCTCAGTAGGCCGGTCGCGGTCACGGTGCGGACGGGTTATCGCGCGCCGACCCCCGAGCGAGCGGTCGTACGCCCGTTCCGCCCGAAGTCTGGGTGCCGCGCGCCCAGGTGCCGGGCGCTTCGGGGTCGTCGCCGTGTCCGCCCGATGGCTCGTTGCCGGGCGCTCAGGTAGCCGGCCCGCTCTGGGACGTCGCCCTGTCCGCCCGAGGTTCGTGGGGGGAGTTGGCCGCGGCCGGCCGTGGAAGCGACGACCCGGTGGACCGACCGCACTCGGGGCGTAACTCATTTCCAAACTGTCGGTGCCCCGGCCTAGGGTCGTGGATTGTGATCGACTTCCCACCGAGACTGGTGGCCTTCGAGGAGGGGGCGCCGGTCACGCCTGATACCCGGAGCCCGAGCAGATTCCTGTTCTGGTTCATGGGTGTGCAGCGGCGCGTGATGATCGCCCAGAGCGCCATGGGGTTGTTCTGGTTCCTGCCACCGGCGCTGAGCCCGTACGTGATCGGCCGGGCCATCGACGACGGCGTCCTGCGCTCGGACCCCGTGGCGACCGTGGGTTGGGCCGCGTTGTTGTTCGTCATGATCGGGATCGGCACGGCTGCGGGCATCGTGTGGCACACGTTGGCGGTTCGGGGCTGGCTGGTGGCTTTGTACGGCATCGTCGAACTCGTCGCCCGCAAGGCCACCCAATTGGGTCACGTCTTGGTCCGACGAACCCCCACCGGCGAGGTGCTGAGCGTCAGTTCCGGTGACTCGGACACGTTCGGGGCGGTATTCGAGACCGTCACCCGTACGGTCTCCGCTTTCGTGGCGTTCGGTGTCGTCGTCGCCTTGATGATGCAGACGTCGACACCGTTGGGTCTCGTCGTCATCACCGCCGTGCCGGTGCTGGTCGGCACGAGCACGCTGCTCTTGAAGCCGCTGCACGGCGCTCAGCAGCTGGAACGCAAGCGATCCTCCGACCTGACCTCCCAAGCCACCGACATCGTGGCGGGATTGCGAATCCTGCGCGGCATCGGCGGCGAGGCGACGTTCGGGGCGAACTACGCCACACAGTCCCGGCTGACCCGTGACGCCGGGGTCGCGAGCGGCACCTGGCGCGCTGGGGTGCAGGGGTTGTCGGTGTTGTTCGCCGGTTTGCTGCTCGTGCTGCTCACGTGGCAGGGCGTTCACGAGATGGGTGCCGGCCGGGTCACGATCGGGCAGTTGATCAGCTTCTTCGGGTACGCCGTCTTCCTCGTCTGGCCGATCCAGACGTTCTTCGAGATGGCACAACGCTGGGTTCAAGGGTTGGTTGCCGCCCGGAAGACGATTGCCCTGCTCTCCGTGAGGTCGCCGTGGCCTGATGCCGCCGCCCCGGCGGCGGCATCAGGCCACGGCGACCTCACGGACCACGTCAGCGGTCTCACCGTAAAAGCCGGGCTGCTGACGGCGCTGGTGTCGTCGGTACCCGACGACACTGCGGCGTTAGCAGACCGGCTGGGGAGGTACCTGCCCACCACCTCCGAGCCGCCGAAGGACGTGTCCGGTGAGGAACTGCGAGGACGAGAGGCGAAGGTCGAGCGCAACCGCCGCATGGGGCAACGTCAGCAGATGGCAGAGGCCGACGCGGCTGCCGCGTCCGCCCGATGGGGCGTTTCCTTGGCGGGAGTGGACCTGGCAGACCTTCCCCTCGACGAGATCCGCCGCCACATCCTGGTCAGTGATGCCAGTTCGATGCTGTTCCAAGGAACCTTGCAGCAGAACGTCGACCCGCATGGCACCGCCACGCGAGAGGCCGCAGAAAGGGCGCTGAGAGTCGCCTGCGCCGAGGACGTCTACGACTCGTTGCCCGAAGGTTGGCAAGGGCAGATCGACGAGAAGGGGCGAGGCCTCTCGGGTGGCCAGCGACAGCGCATCGTGCTGGCCCGTGCGATCCTGGCGAACTCGTCGGTCCTCGTGCTGGTGGAGCCAACCTCAGCCGTCGACGCCCACACCGAAGCTCGGATCGCTGCCTCGCTCGCGGCACACCGTCGCGGCCGCACCACCGTCGTCACGTCCGCGTCTCCGCTGCTCCTCCACCACGCCGACGAGGTGGCCCTGATCGAAGACGGAGTCGTCGTGGCCACCGGCTCTCATCACCAGTTGCTCTCCGACCCGCGGTACCGCTCGGTCGTGGCACGGGGGATGAGCGAATCCGAACTCGGGGTCGGGAGGGACCCGCGATGACGCAGGATCTCTTGGCCTCGTCGGTCCAGACGTGGCGAGCGTACGGCCCGTCCGTCAGCCCCTCGGCTCCCACGCCCTCGGCTCCACTCGGCCCGACCAGCGCGCCCACGGGGTCGCCCCTGACCGATGCCAAGCGCTCACACTCACCCGCAGATAGACCTCGTTCCACCGACGTGTCGGGCGACGAGGTCGACCTCCCTGAACTACTGGCCGAACAAGCCGAGCATCGCCTGACGGGACTCGGCTGGTCGACCCGGTGGAGAAGACTGTGGCAGAGACACAGGGTGCGTGAGCAGAGGGCGGAGTCGTACTTCGCTTCCTCGCGTGCACCGAAGCGGGGCCTCCCCGTCGCCAGGGCATCGGTTGCCTTCGCCTTCGTGCGTGACTTGGTCGACGAACGCCGCGGGTTGTTCACCGTCTTGATCGTCGTGAACGTGCTCGCCGCGGTAGCTGGTTTGGCCGTACCCAGACTGCTCGGCTCCCTCGTCGATCGGGCGACCGCCGGCGGAACCGTGGCCACCCTGGACAGCCTCGCGCTCGTCATCGCGATCATCGTGCTCGGGCAAGCGTTGCTGACGTTCGTCGCCAGGTGGGTGTCGACCGTGTTCGGGCAGGACCTGTTGGCCGACGCTCGGGAGCGAGTCGTACGGCTCGTGTTGCGTCTGCCCTTGTCACGGATCGAAAGCTCCTCCTCGGGTGATCTCGTGACGCGGATCACGCGTGACGTGACGATCATGAGCGAGGCGGCGCGCGATGCTGCTCCCGCGTTCGTGCTCAACGGCGTGCTGATCGTGCTGTCGGTCGTAGCGATGGTGCTCAACTCGGCACTGTTGGCCGTACCCACGCTCGTCGCCGGGTTCTTCCTCTTCTTCATCGCGAGGGCGTATCTGCGGCGCGCGCCGAAGGGCTACATCACCGAAGGCGGCACCTACTCGCGCATCAACGCGACGATCACCGAGACGGTGGAGGGTGCCCGTACGATCGAGGCGTTGGGTTTGAAGCGGGTACGGCTCGCCCAGACCGAGAGGGACCTGCAGGTCTCCGCGCAGGCCGAGCGCTACACGATGACATTGAGGAATCTGCTGTTCACGACGCTCGACTATGCGTTCCAGGGCCCGCTCGTGGGGATCGTGTTGTTGGGTACGTGGGGATATTCGCAGGGCTGGGTGACCCTGGGGCAGATCACGGCGGCGACGCTGTACAGCCAGCAACTGTTCGATCCTGTGGATCGGATCATCCACATCGTCGACCGGCTTCAGGTGGCGCTGGCCTCGACGACCCGCCTGCTCGGACTCGCTGAGGTGCCCGCCGATCGGGTGGCTTCGGGCGCCCGACCGACCGGCACCGAATTGCGCCTCGACCAGGTGCGCTTCGCCTATCGCGAATCCCACGACGTGCTTCACGACGTCGATCTCGACGTCGTGCCGGGGGAGCGGCTGGCTATCGTCGGGCCGTCGGGGTCGGGCAAATCCACGTTGGGCCGGCTCGCGGCGGGGATCAATCCGCCTCGCGTGGGTACGGTCACCATCGGCGGGGTGGAGGCGACCGAACTTCCGCTCGATCAGCTTCGCACCCAGGTCGCGCTGGTGACCCAGGAACATCACGTGTTCGTGGGATCGATTCGCGACAATGTGGTGCTGGCGAGGGAAGACAGTACGGACCAGGTCGTGAACGAAGCGCTGGCCGCCGTCGATGCGCGTGAGTGGGTCGAGCGATTACCCGACGGAATCCAGACCGTCGTAGGTTCAGGCGGGCACAGCCTCACCCCCGCCCAGGCCCAGCAAATCGCACTGGCCCGCCTGGTGATCGCGGACCCGCACACGCTCGTGCTGGACGAGGCGACCTCACTCATCGACCCGCGGACGGCGCGGCACCTCGAAGGCTCGATGCACGCTCTCTTGGCGGGCCGTACCGTCGTCGCGATCGCCCATCGACTCCACACCGCCCACGACGCCGACCGGATCGCCGTGGTGATCGACGGCAGGATCGCCGAACTCGGATCTCACCACCAACTCATGGATCTGGACGGCGAATACGCGGCCTTGTGGCGGGCGTGGACGAGGTGAGTTACGCCTCAGGAGGTCAATGCACCACCTGCAGAGCGAACATCAACCCGATGCAGGCGACGATCAGGGCAATGACCACGTAGTAGACGCTGGTGACGCCCGCACCCGCCACGTACGTACCCATCAGGCGCCGATCACGGGCAATCCCTGCCATGTAGAACAGAAGGGGCAGCAGCAGGACGGCGTTCAGAACCTGCGACAGCACCAGGACCGGGACCAGCGGCATGCCGGGAATCAGAACCAGGATCACTGCCACCACGGTCACGGTGGCGAACGTCCCGTAGAACAGCGGTGCCTCGCGGACGGTGTCGTCGAGTGCGGCAGGGCGACCCGCGACGTCGCAGACCGAGTACGCCGTCGACAACGGCAGGATCGATGCGGCCAGGAGGGAGGCGCCGAGCAGACCCACCGCGAACAACTGCTTGGTCAACGGGCCGGCCAACGGCTCCAGGGCCACGGCCGCAGATGCGGCATCGGTCACGGAGATTCCGTTGACGTACATCGTGGCCGCGCACGCCACCACGACGAAGAAGCCGATCACGCCGGTCAGGATGGCGCCGGTCACCACGTCGATCCGCAATAAGCCGAGTTCCTTGGTGTCGAGCTTCTTGTCGACGGCGTAACTCTGGATGAATGCGAGCCCCCATGGGGCCAAGGTCGTACCGAGCGTGGCTGTCGCGATCAGCACGGCGTCCTTGGTGAGCGGCATGGCCGGGATGACCATCCCGCGGACCGCCGCACCCCAATCCGGTTTCGCGAGCAGTCCGGCGCCGATGTAGGCGATGAACACCGCCGACAACAGCATCAGCACCCGCTCGACCCCTCGGAACCCGCCGCGCAGCACGAGCGCGGAAACGAGTACGGCAGCCAACGGCACCGAGACGTACCGCGACAGTCCGAAAATCTCGGTACCGGCAGCGATTCCGGCGAACTCAGCGCAGGTCGTACCCAGGTTGGCCAGGACCAACGCGCCGATCGACATGACGCCGGCACGGGCGCCGTACCGCTGACGGATCAATCCAGCCAGCCCCTGACCGGTGACCACGCCGATCCTCGCGCCCAAGTCCTGGAAGAGGATCAACGCGACCGTCGAGACGACCAAGACCCACAGGAGTTGGTAGCCGTACGACGCGCCCAGACTCGAGTAAGTCGTGATGCCGGCCGCGTCGTCGTCGGAGAGGCCCGCGATGAGCCCAGGTCCCAGGACCGCTCCGAGCGCGGCGACGGCCGCCCATGCGCGGGCTCGGCGGGGTGGAGTCGACGTCGACGCGGTCTTGGTGATCTCGCTCACGACGACCCTCCGATCGGTCGTTGCCACGGCCACCGGCGCTCGGCGTCGGCGAGGGCGTCGACGACGTCGTCGGCCAGGATGCGCCCGATCGGTCGGCCCTCGGCGTCCACGACGAGCACGGAGGCTCGTTGGTTCTCACGCATCGAGGTCACCACGTCTGCCAGGGGTGCGTCGGCGGCGACCGTCACCGGCCATGGAGCGCCCACCAGATCGGCGAGCGGACGGGATGGATCCTCGCCCAGGAGTTCGAGGGCCGAGATATCGTCGACGACCACCCCGGCGCCGTCGACCACGATCACCACGTCGGCCTGGTCGGGCGTGCCCCGCGCGGCCCGGAGCGCGTCTACGGCGTCGGCTACGAGCGACGACACCGGGGTCACCACCATCGCCGAGGTCATCATGCCCGCAGCCGTGTTGACCTGGTAGGCCAGCAGCCCCCGCAAATCGGATTCGTCGTCGGCCTCCATCGCGTGGAGGACCTCCTCGCGATCATCGACGTCCATCTCACGCAGAGCGTCCACGGCCTCGTCGGGTTCCATCTCGCTCAGCAGCTCCGCCGCCAACTCGACCGGAGCGTCGCCGAGAACGCTGGCCACGTCTTCGTCGTCCATCAACTCCAGCGCGTCCGCAGCATCGGTGGGGTCGAGATCCTCGAGCAGTTCCTGCCGCTCGGACCGGCCGAGGTCCGACAGCAGGTCCGCGAGATCGGCCGGGGCCAACAGTTTGAGTTGCGAGTTGGGCGCGTCCAGTTGGACACCCTTCTCTTCGCTGACCGCCAGCGAGTGAACCCCGTTCCAGTCGAGGACCAGCGTGGGTGTCGGCCGCCAGCCGCGGCTCCCGGGCAGGGCCCGCCGCAGGAAGGTGGTCCACGAGATATCCACACCAACCAAGCGCCAACCGTCTCCGACATTGCCCAGGTAGAGGTCGGACGCCCGAACGACCTGGACGCCGTGAATGTCGACCAGCTGGTGATCCACGACGTCGTGGAAAAGCTGGATCTCGCCGTGCCGTCGTTGCAGATCGGCAAAGTCGAATCGGGCCTTCTGCAGGATCAACTGACCTCGCTCCAAGCCGGCGACGTCCTCGGCATGCAACCAGACCCGACGGCGGGCGATCTCGACCACGTACCCGACGACCGGAGGGCGCCCCGGACCGGCCAGAACGACGAAGTCGTGCAATCGCCCGATGACTGATCCGTCGAGCTGCTTGACCGGTCGTCCCACCATGCCTGCCACCGAGACGAGGCTCGCCATCAACTCTCGGCGAATCTCGACAGACCGTCGCCGACGGATTCCAAGCGAAGTCAACGTTGACATGGAATCACCTCCGTGAGGCTTCGAAGGGCGACCTGCTGCCGAGCCCGATGCAGAGTACGACACGACCGCGGCCCCCTTGGACCGAGGGTGCTACGACGGCGAACCGGACCCGACCGTCGTGGCGACTGGCGGGTCATGGTGCGTCCGGATCGGCCGTGCGTCTGGTGGACCCAACCGCATGGGAGTCGTACCCCCGATCAGACGACGAGAAGCACCTTGCCGGTGTTCGCTCCTGACTCCAGGAACTCGTGGGCTTCCTTCGCCTGCACGAGCGGGAAGCGGGTCTCAGGGGCGAGCGTGAGGGAACCGTTGCCGTACATGGGCCAGACGTCGGCGCAGACCTGTGCCACGATCGCTGCCTTCTGTGACGCCGGGCGCATCCGCAACGAGGTCGCGGTGACCGTGCCATTCTTCCCCAGCAACGTATTGAGGTCGAGGGTGCCCTTGCGTCCTCCCTGCAGGCCGATCACGATCAGCCGTCCCGATCGCGCCAGCAGGGAGACGTTGGGTTCGAGGTACTTCGCGCCCATCACGTCGAGGATCACGTCGACCCCGCGGCCATCCGTGGCCGCCGAAGCCGCAGCCACCCAGTCGTCGTGGTAGTCGATGGCCACCGACGCGCCGAGTTCGCGGCAATAGGCCAACTTCTCCTCGGTTCCAGCCGTGGTGAGCACCCGCACGCCGCGGGCGGTGGCGTACTGAATCGCAAAGCTGCCGATGCCCCCGGCGCCGCCGTGAACCAACAGGGTTTCACCGGAATGGAGGTGGACTCGGGTGAGATTCGACGCGACGGTCGCCGCAACCTCGAGCACGCCGGCCGCCGAGACGAGGTCGACGCCAGGCGGAGGCGGGCAGCACTGGCCGGCGGGTACGGACACCAACTCGGCGTACCCGCCCCCTGCCAACAGGGCCACGACCGGATCGCCCACGGACCAGCCGTCGACGCCCTCGCCCACGGCCTCGACGTGGCCTGATACTTCGAGCCCGATGATGTCGCTTTCGCCCGCTGGTGGCGGGTAGAACCCTCTCCGCTGAAGAAGGTCGGCCCGGTTCACCCCGGCCGCTGCGACGCGGATCAGCAAACCGCCTGGCTGCAGCGTCGCATCCGGTACTTCGGCGACCTCCAACCGCTCGGGCCCACCGGGTTCGTGTACGACGATCGCTCGCATGGCGCCAGCCTGCCAGACGCGAATTGTACAGAGGGCTTCCCGCTACGATGATGGCCGGTATCCGCCTTGTACGGCGGTCCGGCGAGGTCGCATAGTGGCCGAGTGCAGCCGCCTTGAAAGCGGCCGGGCGGAAACGTCCCGTGGGTTCAAATCCCACCCTCGCCGCTCTCGAAGTCGAGGGGGTTGCCGTGACGAGCCACATTCTGAGGCAAGGATTACCTCGTCGGCCGGTTGTCCTGGCCTGCATCGTCACCGTGGTAGCGATCGTCGGGATCGTGGTCGGACTGCTCCGGTCGCAGCCGGCTTTCGTGGTGCTCGGAATCGCGTTCCTGCTGGCCAGCGCAGCGTTGATCGGCGCCGCTTTGACTGCTTGGGTGCGTGGGCAGGTGCGGGTGGAGCTCGATGATCAGGGGTACGCCATCCACGGCCCCCAGGGCGTCCAGCGCGGATCATGGGCCAACGTGAAACGCGTGACGATGTCGGAGGACGGCACCCGGATCACCTTCTTCCACGACGGCGACCGGCGATCGGTCTTGGTAGGTCGCGGTGTCGGCGCTCTCGGCGCCGATATCGCGGCCTACCTCGACCGGCACCGGGGGTACGGGCAGATCGTCTCCTAGTCCCTGGCACGAACGACGGCAAAAGTGGCCCTCACTGCGATTATTCGCAGTGAGGGCCACTTTTGCCGTCGTTCGTGCCAGGTTCCGGGCGATCCGTGGCAGGAGTGAGCCCCGCGGGCCGTGTGGTCGGTGCCGGCGTGCGACGCCGCCCCTTACTTCTTGGTCGAAGCGGATGCCGACGGGCCGACGTAGGCGCACGCGTCGGTCACGTTGACCGCCGGGTTACTGGGAGCCGAGGCCGCGGTCGACGTCTTCTTCGTGGCTGCGGTCGACTTGGCAGAGCTGGCCGGTGGCGGAGCCGCCGTGGTCTGCGGGGCAGCCGACCCGGTCGGCTGGGCGGAGGGCACGGCGACGGATTCTGCGATGGCCGCCGCGACCTGTTGGCGCATCGCGGAGAAGTTCGGATTGGCGGAGATGAACCCGTCCATCCCGTTGGTGAACTGCATGCTCGTGATCGACGCGTTCTTCACGCGCAGGGCGAGCTCGACCATCATCGGCAACACCTCGGCGGGGATGTCGGTCTTGACCATCTTGCTGCCCGCCTTGGCCAGCGCCTCGTACTTGGTCAACATCGTGGCCGGGTCGGCCTTCTTGATGATCGCGTTGATGACGCACCGCTGGCGACCCATCCGGTCGAAGTCGTCCGATGCCGAGCGGCTGCGTGCGTACCACATGGCCTGGTACGCGTCGAGCTTGCGATCCGGCCCGGGCTGGATGTATCCGGTCGGTGGCTTGCCTTCGGAGTTGCCGGCCATCGGGATCCGACTGTTGACGTTGACCGTGATGCCGCCGAGGGCGTCGATCAGGGTGTACAGGCCGTCGATATTGACGTACACGTAGTAGTCGAGCTTCACGCCCAGCGCTTCGCCGATTCCCAGCTTAAGCGCATCGGCGCCGAAGTTGGTCGTGCCCTTCTGAATGTCCTTGGGCACCTGCCCGGAGATGTTCGACCAGATCCCGTTGGCCCATGAACCCTGGTTCTCACCGCTGACACCGTCCCAGTACCCGGACGGGAAGTACTTGTACAGCGGAGAATCCTTCGGGAACGGGATCCGGGCCGTGTTACGCGGCACCGACACCAGCACCGTGTTCCCCGTGTGCGTGTCGATCGACGCCAGGATCATCGTGTCGGTGTTCGTCTGGTTCCCGTAGTTACGTTCTGCGCTGTCGTCTCCACCGATCAACAACAGGTTGATCCGCGGAATATCTTTCCAGGGGTCCTCTTTCGACCCCGGCACGATCGTGGGCCGGGTCAGGCTCTCTTCCTGGGTGAAGACGGTCTTGATCAGGGTCGCCTGCTGATAGCTGTACGTCGCGGCCACCGCCATCGGTGCGGTCATCCCGAACACCAACAACGCCACGAACGCCGATCCGACGATTCGCTTGCCCGTCGTGAGCTGATCGGGCCGCAGTGCCAGGTAGGTCGCCGAGATCAGCATCGCGACCACCAGGGCACCCACCACGAGGGCGACCGCTGCCACCAGCAAGACTGAGGGGGTCACAGCCGCACCGAGAGCGGCACGGCGGTCCACCGCTGCGTACGCCACGAGTCCCGCCAGCACCAGGAAAATCCCCAACGCCACGAAGCCGGCCGCCTTGCGCCCAGCGCGGATCAAGCCCACACCGGGAACGACGGTGCCCAGGAACGTCCAACCGAGGGCTCCTCCGAACCCCGGGCCCGCGTAGGCCGTTGGAGGTGTGGCCTTCGGTAGCGGCTTCGGTGCGGCGACGGGTTGATGCGACAGTTCCTCGGCGACGCGACGCGGCGGGGCGCTGGCGGACCGGTAGATGACCGAGTCGGCATCGTCGGCCATCGCACGCAGCGGCGCGAAACCCTGGGTCGGCGGGTCCGACGGCGCGCCTGGCCAAGACGGGGTTGCTCCCGGTGTCTCCTGCTCCGGGGGTCGCCCACCGAACTCTGGCCCGAGACGACCGAACGGCCGCCCCTCGCCGGTGTTGTCGTTCGACATGGGTCCCCCAGACAGGTGCAGGTGCGTAGCCATGCTAACCGGCGCCTCTGTGGGCGCGAGAGGTGGTTGAGAGTTGAGAGGTGGCCGAACCACCTATCGCTTTGGCAGTCCGAGAGGCCACCCGATAAGGTTGGCCAGGCATTGGAGGCGTCGCCTAGTACGGTCTATGGCGCCCGCCTGCTAAGCGGGTTTCGGACATAAATCCGATCGCGGGTTCAAATCCCGCCGCCTCCGCCAGTCGTCGACGACGCGTTCCCTCGGTCTTAGGCCGGGGGTTTCGTCGTCTGTACGGCAGGTTCCACTCTGGTGCGGGCTCACGTCGTCGGTACGGCGTCCCACCGCGCGAGTTTCGCGTCTGCACAGCGGAACCCCCACCTCCAGCGGAGGTGGGGGTTCTGGTTTTCGTACGGCTCAGCCTTCGTAGGCTGCGATGCGCGCCTTGAGTTTGTCGAGCTGCTCGAACAATTCGGCCGGGGCGTGGGAGCCGAACATCTCGAAGTAGTCCGCTGTGACGTCAGCCTCGGCAGACCAAGCGGCGGGGTCGTACGCGAACAACTTGGCTACTGCGTCGTCAGCGAGTTCGAGCCCGTCGAGGTTCAAGTCTTCCGCGTGCGGGATCCGGCCGCTGATCGCGTCGGTCGCTTCGACTTCACCGTTGATGCGGCGCAGGGCCCACTCGATCGGGCGGCTGTTCTCGCCGAAGCCGGGCCACAGGTACGACCCGTCCTCGTCCTTGCGGAACCAGTTCACCTGGAAGACACGAGGGGCATTGTCGCCGAGGGCCTTGCCGACCTTGAGCCAGTGGGCCCAGTAGTCGGCCATGTTGTACCCGCAGAACGGCAACATGGCGAACGGGTCGCGGCGCAGCGACCCCACCGTACCCTCGGCCGCTGCGGTCTGCTCCGAGGCGACCGTGGCTCCCACGAACACGGCGTGCTCCCAGTCGTACGCCTCACTGATCAGCGGGATATTCGACGCGCGCCGGCCACCGAACAAGATGACGTCGACGGGCACGCCGGCCGGGTCTTCCCAATTCGGGGCGATCGACTCGGCCTGATCGGCGCGAACCGTGAACCGGCTGTTCGGGTGCGCCGCGACCGTCTTCGATTCCGGGGTCCAGTCGTTGCCCAACCAGTCGATGAGGTGGGCAGGCTTCTCCTCGGTCATGCCTTCCCACCACACGTCGCCGTCGTCGGTGAGGCCGACGTTGGTGAAGATCGTGTCGTGGTCGAGCGCCATGAGCGCCGTGGGGTTGGTCTTCATCGACGTCATCGGCGCGACACCGAAGAACCCGGCTTCGGGGTTGATCGCGTACAAGCGGCCGTCGTCGCCGGCCCGCATCCAGGCGATGTCGTCGCCGACTGTCTCGACTTTCCAGCCGGGAATCGTCGGGCGCAGCATGGCGAGGTTGGTCTTGCCGCATGCCGACGGGAAGGCCGCCGTGAGGTGGTAGACGCGGCCGTCAGGGCCGGTGATCTTGAGCACGAGCATGTGCTCGGCGAGCCACCCCTCGTCGCGAGCGATGACCGACGCGATCCGGAGCGCGTAACACTTCTTGCCAAGAAGCGCGTTGCCGCCGTACCCCGAGCCGTACGACCAAATCTCGCGCGTCTCCGGGAAGTGGCAGATGTACTTCTCCTCGTTGCACGGCCAGGCGTCGTCCTCACGCGTCGTGCCGTCGGCGTCGACCAGCGGCATCCCGACGGAGTGCACGGCAGGCACGAACTCACCCGATTCGGCGATCAGCTTGAGCGCATCAGCGCCCATCCGGGTCATGATCCGCATGCTGACCACGACGTACGGCGAATCCGTCAGCTCGACGCCGAGACGGGAGATCCGACCGCCCAGCGGGCCCATCGAGAAGGGCACGACGTACATCGTGCGGCCCCGCATGCACCCGTCGAAGACCGAGTTCAGCGTGGCGCGCATCTCGGCAGGGTCGGCCCAGTTGTTCGTGGGTCCGGCGTCTTCCTTCTTCTCGGAACAGATGAACGTACGGGATTCGACGCGCGCCACGTCTGACGGCTTCGAACGGGCCAGGAAGCTGCCTGGCCTCTTCTCGGGGTTCAGGGGGGTGAAGGTTCCCGCCTCGACCATTTGGGCGTTGAGCCGGTCGCGTTCCTCGACCGAGCCGTCGCACCAGTAGATGCTGTCGGGCTTCGTCAAGGCCGCGATCTGCTCAACCCACGCGACGAGGGCAGGGGGGGCGTCGGCCGGCACCGTACCGGCAACTCGGGTGGCCAAAGTCATCTCAATCTCCTCGTCAGTGAGGTGGCAATCGTGAGGTCAGCCTAATGACGGCATCAGAGCTTCCCCACATCGGGGTCGACGGGTCCGCAAGCCCCACCCTTTCTGCATGGCCTGGCTGCCCACAGGTCGGACGCGGCGTATGTGCCCCGTCGGGCGTCGTTGGCTTGTCGTGCCTCACGAGGTGGTCCCGAGGCCGCTTGGACGATGCCGGACTTCGTGGGGTAGGCTTGACCCTCGCCCAAGCGCTCGTGGCTCAATGGATAGAGCAGCTGACTACGGATCAGCAGGTTGGGGGTTCGAGTCCCTCCGAGCGCGCCAGACGATCCTCCAGCCCCGCGGAGGGAGCCGTACGACGTCCAAGAACCCGAACCCCACCCGTACCGGCCGACGTCCCGGAAAACCCGACACCCGCACGCACATCCTCAACGTTGCGGCGCGGGCGTTTCGAAGAGACGGGTTCACCGACGTCAGTGTGCGAGGAATTGCCCGAGACGCGGGCGTCGACCCCGCACTGGTTCACCGCTATTTCGGATCCAAGCGGGAACTCTTCCTCGCTTCGGTTCAGATCGGTCTCGACACCGCTCTGATTCCGGCCACCATCGCCGCAGCCGGGCCTCAAGGCCTGGGCCACCGCATCGTCGCCACGTTCACCGGACTCTGGGAGTCACCCGTCGGGGCCGAGCTCATCCGTACCATCAAGGAGTCGCCCACGCTCATGGGTGCCATGGCGGGGTACGTGCACGACCCGATCGTCGACGCCGCCACGCAATATTTCGGCATGTCTCGCCGGGAGGCGGAGCTGAAGGCGGGCATTCTCGAAGCCCAGATCATGGGGCTGGTCCTCGCGCGTTTCATCTACGAACGTGAGCCCGTGGCATCGCTGTCCCGGCAGGAGCTCGTCTCGATCTACGGCCCCATCTTCCAGCACATTCTGGCTTCCGATCTCCGAGGCGAGAAGAAGTCATCACCTCCGGCGCATCCCTAACCCGTCGGAGCGGAATCTCACCTGTTCAACGGGCTGGCACCGCGCCTGAGAAGTCATCACCGTTTGACCCGCATCTCTCGCCCGCCACACCCTTGAGCCGTGGTTTCGACCTGGGTACGGCTGCGCGCGACACTCCTCGTCGCCGCGATGCTGCTCACCTCGTGCGGGTCGGTCCCCGACGACCTGGCCGCGTCCGGACGGGTCGACGTCGACACGGTCACCGTGCAGATCCCGACGCTGCCGGCGCCGGCACCCACGATCGCGCGGGTGACGGTCACCAACGTTCGCGAAGGTGACCGGGTTGCCGCAGGCCAGACGCTGCTGACCCTCGACGGGGCGGCGCTGGAGGCAGCCGTACGTCAAGCCGAAGCCGATGCGGCAGCGGTCTCCGCTCAACTCGCCGTCGTCGACCACGCCATCGCCACCGCCCACGACAAGCGGGACGAACTGACCACCAAGCGAGCCGATCTGGTCAAGACGATCAACGATCTGGTGACCAAACGCGCCACGCTTGAGCAGACGATCTCCGATCTGACGACCAAACGAGACCAAGTCGCGGCGACCATCGCCCAGTTGGAGCAGCAACGCCCCACCGTGGTCTCCGCGATCGCCGACCTCAAGAGCAAGCAGAGCACGGCCAGAGCCGCCGTCGCTCAGCTGACGAACCAACGCAAGACCCTCGTCGACGCACTCGCCCTGCTGCCGGCCGACGACCCTCGAATCGCAGCCGGACAAGCTCAGTTGGCTCAACTCGACCAAGGGCTGGCCACCGCCAACGACGGTCTGGCCCAACTCAAGACCGCCTTGACCACGGCGACCACTGGACTCACCCAGCTCGACGCCGGCCTGACCCAGGCCCGTGCCGGCCAGGCCCAGCTCGACGCCGGCCTCTCCCAGGCCACGAAGGGGTTGGCCCAACTCGACCAGGGCCTCACCCAGGCGCGTGACGGCCTGCGCCAACTCGACGACGGCCTGACTCAGATCGACGACAAGCTGCGCGACCTCGATCACGTTCGTACCCTCGCAACGCTTGCCGACGAGTCCCGCCTCGTTCCCGTCAACCGGACGAAGGAAGCGCTCCAGCGCGCCACCGTCACGGCGCCGACCGCCGGAATCGTCGTACGCATCGCCACCGCCGGCGATGTGCTCGCCCCGGGTGCGACGGCCGTCGAGATCCGGCCCGACCACACCGCGACCGCCACGACGTACCTCTCGCCTGAGGCCGCTGACCGTACCTGCGTGGGCGCCACCGCGCACGTCACCGGCGACTGGGGAACGACGTACGACGCCACCGTGTCCCGCGTCGGCGTGGCCAGCGACTACCCGCCCACCGCCCTGGCGACGAACGAGGTCCACCTCACTCGCGCCGTACCGATCACCCTCTCCGTCTCGGGCGCCCCGCCGCAGGGTGCGCCCGTCATGATCCGCATCGACCCTTGTCAGAACAGGAAGTAGACAGATGGCCGCCGAACGTTCGCGCCGAAGGATCCCGATCCTGGTCGCCCTGGTCCTCCTCGTCGCCGGCGGTGCCGCCTGGGGTTGGTGGGCGTACGGCAGACCCGCCGCAGCGACCACGCCCACGCTCTCCGGCGTCGTGGAATCGAAGCAATACCAGGTCGGAAGCGTCATCGGCGGCAGGGTCACGCAGGTGAGCGCCTCCGAAGGCGACCACGTTGCGGCTGGCCAGGTCGTCGTACAACTCGATCCTGCGCCGCTGCAACTGGGGGTCGACCAGGCAAACGCTGGTCTCCAAGCCGCCCAGGCGGCGGCCCAGCAAGCCCGCGACGACGACCTGTCGACCGCCGAGATCGCCGCGGCCGATGCCAAAGTGACCCAAGCCGACGCGGCCGTGAACCTGGCCAAGGTGCAGCTCGGCTACGCGGCGATCACCGCCCCGCATGCCGGCACGGTCGTGACCGTCACCACCAACGCCGGGCAGAACGCGTCACCGGGCAAGACGCTGATGACGATCATCGACACCGACGACGTCTACGTGCGGGTGTTCGTGCCGGAGAACCAACTCGACCAGGCCACGATCGGCCGGGCGGCCCGAATCACCACCGACGGCGGTGGCAGGTTCGACGCGACGATCACCTACGTCTCGTCCACCAGCGAATTCACGCCCAACAACGTCGAGACCAAGGATCAGCGCGCGAAGTTGCTCTACGAAGTGAGGGTCAGCGTGTCCGGCGCCGCCGGCAAACTGAAGCCGGGACAGCCAGCGGACGTGGCTTTCGCATGACCAACGCCATCTCGATCTCGCGGCTCAGCCACGCCTTCGGGCCGATTCGAACCGTCGACGATGTGACCCTCGACGTGCGCCAAGGAGCACTATTCGGCCTGCTCGGGCCGGACGGAGCGGGCAAGTCGACTCTGTTCCGCATGCTTGCCACGCTTCTGCGACCCGACTCCGGTGATGCCCAGGTGCTGGGCTCGTCGGTGTCGCGGAGTCCCGGTCAGGTCACCCCACGGATCGGATACATGAGCCAGCAGTTCTGCATGTACCCGGATCTGTCCGTCATGGAGAACATCGAATTCTTCGCCACGCTACGGGGGGTCCCTCGGGCGCAACGCCGGGAACGCGCCGCATCGCTGCTGGCCAGCATGGGAATGGACCAGTTCACCCGTCGTCAGGCTGGCCGGCTCTCCGGCGGCATGAAGCAGAAGTTGATGCTCGCCTCGGTGCTCATGCACGCACCCGACGTGCTGCTGCTCGACGAGCCGACCACCGGCGTCGACCCCGTCTCGCGGCGGGAGTTCTGGCGGATCCTGGGCGACCTCCACGACGCCGGACGCACGGTCCTGGTCGCCACGCCGTACATGGATGAAGCCGAACACTGCACCGACATCGCGTTCATGTCCGACGGGCGGATCACGACCACCGGCACACCCGACGAACTGAAGACCCGCCTGCCCGGCACGCTGCTGGAGATCGTGTGCGACCGGCCGCGCGACGTTCTCGTCGCCCTCGAAACGAGGGCCGACGTCGCCAGCGCCCACCTCCTCGGCGACGCGGTCCGGTGTCTGTGGGTCGGCGACGACCCGGTGGGGACGGCGACCAGGCTCCTGGCACCGCTCGGGGGGCAGGCTCATGCCGTACCCGCCGATATGGAAGCCGTCTTCGCCTACCTGGCCGTCGACGAGCCACAGGTGGCGGCCTGATGTCCCCGCTGATCCGAATCGGAGCCATCGCGCGCAAGGAGTTCCGGCACCTGTTCCGCGACTGGCGGGTGCTCGCCGCCGTGTTGTTGCTGCCGGTCGTCGAACTCCTGCTGTTCGCCATGGCGATCAGCTTTGACGTCAGCCACGTGTCGACGGTGGTCGTCGACGCCGACCGGACCCCTGCCTCCCGGACCTATCTCCAGGCCTACGAGAACTCCTCGTTCTTCCGCGTCATCGGTACGGCCGAGTCGGTCGGCGACGTGGACCGCCTGTTCCTGACCGACACCGCCCGGATCGTGGTCGTGGTGCAACCTGGATTCGAATCGGCGCTGAACTCCGGCCAGAAAGCTCAGGTCGGCGTCTTCGTCGACGGTTCGGAACCCAACGCAGCGCGGATGGGTCAGGCGTACGCCCTCGCCCTCAACCAGTTCTACGGCCGCCGCATCACGGCTTCCTGGGCGGATGCGCAAGGACTCGCCGGACAGACACCGGGGACGCTCGAACCTCGCCTGCGCACCTGGTACAACCCCGAACGCAGCAGCTCGATCTTCCTCATCCCGGGCCTCATGGTCGTCATCATCATGATCGTCACGGTCCAGCAGACGGCCGTCACGCTCGTGCGGGAACGCGACCTTCACACCCAGGATCAGATGCTGGTCAGCCCGCTGCGGCTTCCCGAGCTCATGGTCGGCAAGCTCCTGCCCTGGACCGCGCTCGCCTTCGTCGACATGCTGGTGATCGCCGGCCTCGGGCTCACCGTCTTCGGTGTACCACTGCGCGGTGACGTACCGACCCTGATCCTCGCCTCGGTGCTGTTCGTCTTCTGCTCCCTCGGCCTCGGGCTGCTCGTCTCGGCGATTTCCCCGTCGATGGAGACGGCGAACGTGGTCGCCATGCTGGCGTCGTTCTTCCCTGCGTTTCTCCTGTCAGGGTTTGCATTTCCGCTGTCGTCGATCCCCATGTGGCTGCAGGTCCTGTCGTACGCCTTCCCGGCCCGCTACATGGTCGAGATCTCGCGGGCGATCTTCCTCAAGGGAGCGGGTACGGCTGACGTCGCCACCGATCTCGCTGCGCTCGCCGCCTACGCCGTGGTCATCCTCGTGCTCTCGACCAGCCTCTTCGCGCGGAAGGTACGGCGATGAACGTCCAGCGTGTCAGGCTCCTGATCTGGAAGGAGTTTCTGCAACTGCGTCGTGACCCGATGCTGATCCGAGTCGTCATGCTGATGCCCGTCATTCAGCTGGTGATGTTCGGCTACGTCGTCGCCGCCGACGTCAAGAACCTCCAGACCGCCGTCGTCGACCTCGACCACACTCCTGTGAGTCGGCGGATCGACGCCTCGTTCGCGTCGTCGGGGTACTTCGACGTGACCACCCGCCCGACCGCGGAGTCGGAGGTACGGGGGCTCATGGACCGTGGCGAGGCTCAGGTCGTCATCGTGATCGAGGAGGGTACCCAGGCACGGCTGGAGCGAGGCGAGACCGTCGCGTTGGGGATCGTGGTCGACGGATCGGACTCGCAGGTGGCCTCGGTGGCCGCGGGTTACGCCGCGTCGATCGCCGCAGATTTCAACCAACGCCGGATCGACGAGTCGGGAGTCGCGATGGCTGCCCCGGGAATCGACGCCCGGGTCCGGGTGGAGTTCAACCCGACGCTGGCCGCCGTCAACACGATGATCCCTGGGTTGATCGCCGCGATCCTCATGATCTCGATCTCCGTGGTCATGTCGCAGGCCGTCGTCAAGGAACGCGAACGCGGAACCCTGGAGCAGATGTTCGTGACGCCGATCACGCCGGGTGAGTACCTCACCGGCAAGGTCGTGCCGTACATCCTGCTCGCGACGATCCAAGCCGCCTTGGTTGCCGTCGTGGGGATGTTCTGGTTCGGGGTGCCGTTCAACGGCTCGCTCTTGGTGGTCGCCGCTGGGTTGGCGCTGTTCATGCTGACCAGCCTCGGCATGGGGCTGCTGATCTCGCTGATCAGCCACACCCGCCACCAGGCTCAGCAGACGGTGGTCTTCGTGATGATTCCGACGATGATCCTGTCAGGGTTCATCTTTCCCGTGGAATCGATGCCGGCCGCGATGCAACCCGTGGCGTCCTTCATTCCGCTCACCTGGGCGCTGAAGATCCTTCGGGGCGCCTTCGTGAAGGGCGAGACTTTCGGAAACCTCGCCGTACCCATGCTCGTTCTGACCGCGTTCGGTGTCGTCATCTTCGGCGCCGCTGTACTGGCGACTCGGCGCCGGATGACGGAGTAGCCCATGGACGCCGCAGTGTCGGTTCGTGACCTGACTAAGAAGTACGGCAGCTTCGTCGCCGTCGACCACGTGTCGTTCGACGTGCAACCGGGCGAGATCTTCGGGTTCCTCGGACCGAACGGATCGGGCAAGACCACCACGATCCGGATGCTGACGGGCACCGTGGCGCCGACGTCGGGCTCGATGAGGGTGCTCGGCACCGATGTGTCGCGATCAGGAGCGGCGATTCGTCCGCGGATCGGTTACATGAGCCAGAAGTTCTCGCTGTTCGAGGACCTGACCGTCGAGGAGAACCTCCGGTTCTACGGGGGCGTGTACGACATCGGCAAGGACGTATACGACGAGCGCCGTGGGTACGTGCTCGACATGGCCGGCCTCCGCGGCCGTGAGAAGGAACTCACTGCCAACTTGTCCACGGGGTGGAAACAGCGCCTGGCCCTGGGTGCGGCGACCCTCCACCAGCCCGACCTGTTGTTCCTCGACGAGCCGACGTCAGGCGTCGATCCGGTCGCCCGACGTCGGTTCTGGGACTTGCTGTACGAATTGGCGGCGGCCGGTGTCACGTTGTTCGTCACCACCCACTACATGGACGAAGCGACGAACTGCACGCGTTTGGCCTTGATGTACCGAGGTCGGATCGTCGCCGACGGCACACCTCGACAGGTGCGAGAGGCCGCCGTCAGCCCGGCCAATCCCCACCCTTCGCTCGAGGATGCGTTCGTGGCATTGGTGGGGTCGTAGCCGAGCCTGGGCGTACCGAATCCGCCCGGTCGGGCTTCGAGCCCGGGTCGTGGACGGTCTGGAACACGCACAACGGTCGTGCTAGCGTCCCGCTCGTGTTCGCGACGACCCAGCATTTCGCTGCCCCCACGGGTGAATCGTTGGCGCGCCTATCGCTGTGTTGCGGGAGCTGATTCCCGCCCAGTGAGATCCGTCGCCGGGCCGAGGCCCGGCGATTCGTCGTTCCGCGCGTGTTCGGCACCGGCACCCCCACCGAGGAGAACCGAGAGATGACCGGACCGAACCTGACCCGCCGAGGCCTTCTGGGAGGCGCGGCAGCCCTGTCCCTGGCTGGATTGCTGAGCGCCTGCTCGTCGGCCAAGGCTGCGAGCCGCCCGGCCACGGTGAACATCGGCTACTTTCCCAACGTCACCCATGCCCCGGGCCTGATCGCCGATCAGGCCGGTTTCTTCGAGTCGCGGCTGCAGTCGGTGAGCGCTACCGCGTCGACCAAGTCGTTCAACGCAGGCCCCGACGTGGTGCAGGCGATCCTGAGCGGATCGCTGGATGTGGCGTACATCGGCCCGAATCCGACGATCACGGCGTACCTCCAATCGCGCACCGCCGGCGTGCGCGTCGTGGCCGGGGCAACCTCGGGAGGAGCCTCCCTCGTCGTGAAACCGGAGATCAGGTCACTCGCTGACCTCAAGGGGAAACGCCTCGCCACACCACAGTTGGGGAACACCCAAGACGTGGGCCTGCGCTACTGGCTGACCCAGCAGGGGTTGACGGCGACCACCGACGGCGGAGGCGACGTGGCGATCCTGCCGCAGGCGAACTCGGCGGCCGTCCAGTCCTTCTCGACCGGAGCGATCAGCGGTGGCTGGCTCCCCGAGCCGTACGCCTCACAGTTGGTCAAGGCCGGTGGTGTCGTCCTCGTCGACGAACGAACCCTGTGGCCTGATCGCGCGTTCGTGACCACCCACGTCATCGCCCGTCGAGCGTTCGCCGAAGAGAGCCCGGAGACGCTGAGAGCCGTACTCGAAGCACACCTGGACGCACTCGACCTGACCTCCAAGAACGCGGCTGCGGCCCAGCAATCGGTCGCCGCGCAGATCAAGAAGATCACGACCACCGACCTGGATCCGGCGTTGCTCGCTGCCGCCTGGGGAAACCTGGCGTTCACCGCCGATCCTCTGGCCGCGACGCTCAAGCAGTCGGCCGACCACGCGGCTGCCGTGGGGCTCCTGCCGAACAAGCCCTCGGACGGATTCGCGTCGCTGTGGAAGCTCGACCAGTTGAACGTGGCTCTCCAGGCCCGCGGGCTGCCGGCGGTGAGCGCATGACGGCGGAGGCTGTCGCGCTGGCCGAGGGGGAGGTACGGCTCACTGGTGTGGCGAAGACGTACGGCACTGGCAACGGCCAGGTGCGGGCCTTGGCGGGTACGGACTTGGACATCCGTCCCGGCGAGTTCGTGGCGGTCGTCGGCGGATCCGGATGCGGCAAGTCGACGATGTTGTCTCTCGTCGCAGGTTTGGATCAGCCCACCGCCGGCACGATCGAGACCGGGGGCAAGGTCGCGCTGATGTTCCAAGAATCGACCCTGCTGCCGTGGCTCACCGCTGTCCAGAACGTCGAATTGGCGTTGCGGCTGGGCGGGGTGTCGCTGCAGGAGCGACGGGATCGGGCCCGGGCGTTGTTGGGCAAGGTACGGCTGGGCAACTACGCCGACAAGCGACCCCACGAACTGTCCGGTGGAATGCGGCAGCGTGTCGCCCTTGCGCGGGTGCTGGCTCAAGATGCGCCGATCATCTGCATGGACGAGCCGCTGGGCGCACTCGACGCCATGACCCGGGATCGGATGCACGACCTGATCGAAGAGGTCTGGCTCGAACTCCGGTTCACGTGCGTGTTCGTCACCCACAACGTGCGGGAGGCGGTCAGGCTGGCCGACCGGTCGATCCTGATGGGATCACGGCCCGGCCGGGTGATCTACGAACAGGACAACATTCTGGCCCGCCCCCGGATCCTCGATTCGACCCCCGTCGCCGCCCTGGCGTCGGATCTCACCACCCGCCTGAAGTACGAGGTCAGATCCCATGACGACTCCGACTACTACGACATCTGACGGCACCCAGACGGCGTCGAGCCCGGGCGCGACGTCAGACGGACCGCCTGCTGACGTGCGAGTTCCGGAGGCCGGGCGAGTCGCCCGTGCCGGGAGGCTCAGTCGACGGCTGCTGCCCCCGGTCGTCGCCGTGGCGCTCATCGCGGTGGTATGGCAGGGATTGGTATGGAGCGGGTGGCGGCCCGACTACCTGCTGCCCGGTCCGGCGACGGTGTTCGGAACCCTGGTGGACATCGTCGGTGAGCCGGGCTTCTGGCCGGCACTGGCCCGCACCCTCACACGCGCCGTGGTCGGCTTCGCGATCGCCGTCGTCGTCGGAACGGTGATCGGCCTGGCCGCGGCGGGGTCGAAGGTGTTGCGAGCCGCGGTCGGGTCTCTCATCACGGGGCTCCAGACCATGCCGTCGGTCGTGTGGTTTCCGCTCGCGATTCTGCTGCTCGGGTTGGGAGAACAGGCGATCATGCTGGTCGTCGTGCTGGGAGCAGCGCCCTCGATCGCGAACGGGGTCCTGTCGGGCGTCGACCACGTGCCGCCGGCGTTCTTCAAGCTGGGCACGGTCTTGGGGGCGAGGGGCTTGACCCTGTACCGCCACATCGTGATCCCCGCGGCGTTGCCGGCCTACGTCAGCGGTCTCAACCAGGGCTGGGCTTTCGCGTGGCGCTCGCTCATGGCCGGTGAGTTGCTCGTCGTCATCCCTGGCGCAGCGGCGCTAGGGAATCGGTTGGCGTTCGCCCAGGAGTTCGGCGACGCCGCCGGTCTGATGGCTCACATGATCGTGATCCTGGTCGTCGGGATGCTCGCCGACGCCGGATTCTCTGCCTGGGCCAGGTGGCTGCGGAGGAGACGGGGTCTGGAGCGGGCCTGACGGCCCGCTGCAGGGCCGGTCGGAGGAACCCAACACTGTAGATGCACGGTCGATGCGAGAATCGGCCGATTTTCGGCCGATTTCTTCATCGACCGTGCATCTACAGTGTTGGGCAGTTCGGGACGGTCGATTCTCGACGCTTGTTACATTGGCGCCATGGTCGAGCAGACGTTGGTGTTGCTCGTACGGCATGGGCGGACGCCCACGACCGGACGAGTCCTGCCAGGTCGTGCGCCCGGCCTCCACCTGTCCGACGAGGGTCGGGCCCAGGCCGACCGGGTCGCCGAGAGGCTGGCGGCGCTGCCGAAGGTCGACGCCGTCTACGCCTCGCCGCTGGAACGCACTCGAGAAACGGCGGCTCCCACGGGCGAGCGGCTCGGCCTCCCGGTGGTCGACCACGCGGGTCTCCTCGAATGCGACTTCGGAGAGTGGACGGGTCAGTCTCTGAAGAAGCTCTCCAAACTGCCCCAGTGGCGAACGGTCCAGCGCGCACCGTCGACGTTCAGGTTCCCCGGCGGGGAGAGTTTCGCGCAGATGCAGCACCGGATCACCTCAGCCCTCGACGACATCCGCGTCGGCCACACAGGCGGGATCGTCGTGTGCTTCTCCCACGCCGACCCGATCAAAGCGGCTCTGTCGTACGCGCTGGGCAGCCACCTCGATCTCTTCCAGCGGATCGTCGTGAGCGCGTGCTCGGTATCGGCGATCCTGTACGTGGAAGGCTCCAGTCCTGTTGTCCTGACCGTCAACTCGACCGGCGAATCGCTGGCCGACCTGAGACCTTCGTGAGGTGAACCATGCCGGATGTCCACGAACAGTTCGAACAGGTCGACGCGTTCGGCGTCGGCGCGATCGGTGAGGTCGGTCAGAGGGTGTTTCTGTTGCAGTGCCGCAGCGGTGACACGCAGATCACGATCAAGTGCGAAAAGCAGCAAGCGGCTGCCATGGCCATCTATCTGCGGCGGGTGTTGTCCGATCTTCCGCCGACTTCACCCGACGAGGTCCAGGTCAGCCCACTGCAGCCGCCCCTCGTTGCCGACTTCGTGCTCGGTCAGATCGGACTGGGCATCGAGCAGTCCGGACCTCGTGTACTGGTGCAGCTGAACGAGGAGGGAGAGGTCGACGAGGCCGGCGACGTCATCGACGAGGATCTCAGCCATGTACGGCTCTTCCTCAGCCCGGCCCAGGCTCTCGCCTTCTGCGAGCAGAGCGAGGAGGCGGTGGCTGCCGGACGCCCCTTGTGCCGGTGGTGTGACGGGCCGATCAACCCTGACGGACACCTTTGCCCCCGGATGAACTAAGGAAACGCTGATCAATCATGTCCCGGCTGCGGCGCACCGGATCGGGCGATCCGCTTCCCCCACATCTGTGACCCGTACGCCCGGTACGACCACGAGATGTGGTGGTGCCGGCTCATCCCGCCCGGCCCCTCCTCGCTCGGAACAGCATTGATCAGCGCTTCCCTAACCCTGCTGGCGACCGGCGACATCACGCTCGTCGGCCAGGTGGTCGAATCGAGCAACGCCACGTTCGTCGTCGAGGTGACGTCCTCGGAGGCCTCGTCGTACGCCATCTACAAGCCCCTCGCCGGCGAACGGCCGCTCTGGGATTTCGAACCCGGCCTCTACAAGCGGGAACGTGCGGCGTATCTCCTCAGCGAACACCTCGGCCTCGGTCTCGTGCCGCCGACGATCGTCCGCGAGGACGCGCCGGCCGGGCTCGGTTCACTGCAGTGGTTCGTCGAGGCTGACCAGCGGGAGCACTACTTCAGCGTGTACGACGAACGCCCCGAAACGCACCCCAGACTGCGCGAGATCGCGGTGTTCGACTTGCTCGCCAACAACACGGATCGCAAGAGCGGGCATGTGCTGTACGGCACGGACGGGCGTGTCTGGGGGATCGACCACGGACTGTGCTTCGCCGCCGACTTCAAACTTCGAACCGTGGTGTGGGATTTCGCCGGCGAGGAGGTGGATCCGCCCCTGCTGGCGGCGATCGAACCCCTGGCGACTCGGATTCCCGACGATCTGGCCGAGTTGCTCACCGAGCCCGAGGTCGAGGCGCTGCGGGCGCGTGCGGCATACATCGTCGACCATCCCGTCCTTCCCCACGACCCCACCGGACGCCGCATCCCCTGGCCGCTGGTGTAAGGAAGGCAGACCGTCCAGGTGCCGGCTGCCACTGGATCACGGATTTCTGCCCCCCGCGCACGCCAGGCCGCGTCCGGGGAACCGCCGGGCAGGAGAGGCTCAGCCCCTCACTACGGCCGCCGTCGCGGCCCCCGCAGCGAAGCCGACGGCGGCTATGATCCAGGGGAGGCGTCCGCGGGCCTGGGTAGCATCGGGCAGCAACCACGCAGTTGCCGAGACGAGGGACGCCACACCAGCCCCGAACAGCGGTCCGGCAGCTGCCTCGTCGCCGTCGGGAGCGGCCTGGCCGGCCCCGACCCGCATCAGGTCCGGCACTGCGTACCAGGGAATCGCCAGGGACGCCGACCAGGCGAGCCACGACCAGAACCAGGTAAGCAGCGGGATGCCGACGCCGACGAAGAGGGCGACGAGGCCGGCTCCCCGCAACCAAGCGCCCGAGCGGCCGTCACGCCGCGCGCCGAGGGTCAGAAGGGTGAGAGCGGCGACTGTGGGCGCGAAGACGACGAGCACCCCCACGGCCGACGTCAGAGGACCGCCAACCGAGACGATCGAGGCCACCAGAGAGATCACCGGCCTGGCGAGGAGCCGCTGCCAGACCATCGTGAAAACGCCGATGGCCACGATGGCGACGAATCGGCCGACTGTGAAGCGGACGTATGGCGCGCCGCTGATCGTCACAGTCTCTCCTCCCGGCATCGTCACTCTACTGACACACCGATCATTCTTTCCGGCTGTGCCGCGCCCGAGGTGGACGAGCGTCTGTGACGCTCAGGTCTGAACCCCTGGTCCAGACCACAGACCGACACGCCGTCCGGATGGTGGACTTTTCTCATCTCTCTTCCGCGTTGGCCGGGCGACGTTCATTATGTGAGAGGTTGCGCCGGTCGGTGGGCTTCGGCACTGGCGCGCCAGAAGGGACCCAATACCCCCCATGGGCGTGGATAGATTGGTGGCAGCACGGCGGGCCCTCCCGCGTGCTGGTGGCGACGCCGTACGCCGCATCGTCCTTGCCCTTGCCCTCGCCCTTCCCGCCGTGCTCGCGATCACGACCAACGACGGGTCCCTGTTCGGCTTGACGGGTGGAGCGCCACACCTGGCCGTACCCGCCAAGCACCAGGCCGACGACCAAACCCTGGAGAGCGACGAGGCGACCAGCCTGCCGGGTGCCGACGGCGCACCTGGGCCCTGGTCACGGGTCGTGTCGCCGGGGTCCCTGAGCCGCAGCGGCACGAGGACCGTCACCGACGACGACGGGTTCGTCGACACCACCCCGGTCGTCGGACCGTCGACGAGCGCGACGGGAGGATGGGTGCGGCCCGCTCCTGGCCCGTACACCTCGCCTTTCGGGATGAGATTCCACCCGGTCCTGCTCGTGTGGAAACTGCACGACGGCCTCGACATCGGCGCCAGTTGCGGCACGCCGGTGAGGGCGACGAAGGCGGGTACGGTGGTGGCCGCCTCCGAGGTGACCGGGTACGGCTTGAGGATCATTCTGGATCACGGTCAGTACAACGGGTCTCACTTGGAGACCATGTACGCCCATCTGTCGAGCGTGGGGGTACGGCCGGGCCAGACTGTCGCGCAGGGCGAGGTCATCGCGATGAGCGGCAACACAGGCTTCTCCACCGGCTGCCATCTGCACTTCATGACGATCGTGAACGGCACTCCGGTCGATCCGGCGACCATCGTCATCTTCGACGGCAATCCGCCGCCGGCCGGCAAGCCGTACGTGCCTGTGCTCACGGCCACTGCCTCTGCAAGCACCACGCCGAGCGCGACCCCGACGCCCACCCCGTCAGCCAGCGCGACACCGACGCCCACCCCGTCTGCGACCCCGACCCCCACGCCGAGTCAGTCGGCCACTCCGACGCCATCGGCGTCCACGCCGGGTCAGAGCGCAACCCCGTCGAAGACCCCGAGTAGCGCAACGTCGAGCGCATCCCCGGCTGCGCCCGTCAGTTCACGCAGCGCGAGCCGTTCGGCCTCGCCGGTCGCGTCGAGCACCCCTTAGAGGCTACGGCCGCCGAGTCCACCGGTTCGCCGCGCTTGGCGCGTCGATCACCCGCTGTCTGGGAGGGCGATCGACGCGCTAAGACCGAAGTCACGCGGCAAGGAACACTCACGCACGACCGTCGGCCGCCGCGTCGCAGTGACGGCCGTACCGACCACGACGATCAGACGAGCCCGCGCCGTACCAGCACATGCCGAACGTCGGGATCACTGCCCCTGAACCGCCGGTAGGACTCCATCACGTCGATCGACCCGCCCCGGCCGAGCAACTCATGCCGGAACCGATCGCCGTTCGCCCTGGTCAGGCCGCCGTTCTCGCCGTACCAGGCGACCGTGTCGGCATCCATCACCTCACTCCACAAGTAGGAGTAGTAGGCCGCGGAGTAGCCGCCACCCCAGATGTGGCTGAAATAGGCCGTGCGGTAGCGCGGCGGCACGAGGCGGTACGCCATCCCCACCGACTCGAGCGCCCGGCGTTCGAAGCTCTCGACCTCGTCGGGGGACGTCGGGAGTTGTTCGTACGGCGTCTGGTGCCAGACCTGGTCGAGCATCATCGCGCTGAACGACTCGACGGCCGCATAGCCCCGGTCGAACGCGCGGGAGGCCTGGAGACGGTCGATCCACTCGGTCGGTACGGGCTCGCCGGTCTCGTGGTGACGGGCATACGAGGCGATCAACTCCGGGTCCCAAGCCCACATTTCGTTGACCTGACTCGGATATTCGACGAAATCTCGGGGGGTCGAGGTGCCCGACAGCGATGGGTAGGTCACGTTCGACAACAGCCCGTGCAGATCGTGACCGAACTCGTGGAAGAGCGTGATCACACCGTCCCAGCTCATCAACGTGGGCTGACCGGGAGCAGGCTTGGTCAGGTTGCAGTTGTTGGTCACGACCGGTTGCTGGTCGAGCAGGTGGTTCTGGTCGACCAGCGAGGTCATCCAGGCGCCACCTTCCTTGGTGGGGCGCGCGTACGGATCGATCAGCACCAGGCCCAAGCCGGACCCGTCGGCGTCGACCACCTCGTAGGTACGGCAGTCACGCGTGTAACCCCGCAGGTCGTCGCGCCGGCTGAAGGTGATGCCGTACAGCCGAGTTGCCGCCTCGAACACACCGTCGGTGAGGACGCGCTCGAAATCGAGGTACGGCGTCAGCAACGTCTCGTCGAGCGCCAGTTCTTCGGACCGGCGCTGCTCGGCATAAAACTGCCAATCCCACGGCTCGAGCGTGGCCCCCGGCACGTCGTGGTCAAGACGAGCTTGCAGCAGGGCGGCGTCGGATTCGGCGTTGCGAATCGCCGGCGGCCCGACCTGCACGAGGATCGCGTCAACCGCGTCGGTGGTCTTCGCGCAGCCGTCGTCGGCCACGAAGGCAGCGTGGTGGTCGTACCCGAGCACAGTCGCCCGCTCCGACCTCAACCGCGCGAGCTCGACGACCAGACCCCTGGTGTCGTGCTCGCCGCCCAGCCCTCGCCCGACCGAGGCCAGGTGGACCCGCCGCCTGAGGTCGCGGTTGCGCAACCGGTCGAGGACTGGTTGCCCGGTCGTGTTGACGAGTTCGAGCACCCAGCCCTCGACACCGCGACGCTCGGCCGCTTCACGAGCTGCTTCGAGGTCGGCGTCCGTCAGCCCGGCCAACTCGTCCGGATCGGTCACGGTGACCGCGGCCGCGTTGCGACCCGCCACCACGAGCTGGCTCCATCGTGATTCCAGAGTCGCGATGCGCTCGTTGAGGGCGCGCAGCGTCGTCTGATCCTCGGTCGACAGGTTCACGCCCAACCGTCGATAGGCGCGGAGCCGCTCACCGAGTAGCCAGGCCTGCTGCTCGTCGAACTCGACCTCACCGTCGTCGACGCGCTGCTGGAGGGCGGCAAGCCGGTCGTACAGCCGCCGATCCAGCATGATGGCGTCGGTATGCGCTGCCAGCAGCGGCGATACCTCTTCTTCGATCGCGTCGCGAGTGTCGTTGGTGTCGGCGGATTTGAGCGTGTAAAACCCTTCGACGGCGCGCATCAGCATGCGCCCGGTGCGCTCCCAGGCATCGAGCACGTTCTCCGCCGTCGGAGGCTCCGGTGAGGTGGCGATCTGGTCCAGCTCGATCAACTGGTCAGCCATGCCGGTCGTGATGGCGGTCTTCCAATCGTCGTCGGAGATCGCAGCGAAGTCGTGAAGTTCGAACGGCAGGGTGGACCGCTGCGCGAGCGGATGGGTGGCCTGGCTGGTCACGGATGCCTCCTCATGTCGATCCTTCATCCTGGCAGCCGGGTCCGACATATCGCCAACGAGACTCCCCGCGCCGGTACTCTGAGCCCCGGGGCGGGCGACGACGGGAGCACACCATGAAGCGGGCGATTCTGCCGACCATCGCGACCCTGGCGGCAGGCTGTGCCTTGCTCGCCGGGTGCACCAGTGCGGTGACCAGTGCCGTACCCACACCTCGTCCCGCCGGGACCGGGGTCGCCGGCAATTGGGAGACCAACGGGTACCCGACCGCTCGATCGTCGACGAGCGTGTCCGCCCGGCCGACCGCCAGCATCTCGGTGGTCAAGCCGAGCACCCCGACCGGGCCGCACGCACCCGACGAGACGGAGGCCGAGGCGATCCTCGCCGACTACACGGCTCGCAAGAACATCGGCACTACCGCCCCCAACCGCGACAACTTCGCCAATGCCGACGCCGGCGCCCTGCTCGACTACGAAGACTTCACCGCCAACCTCGAACGAGCGCGCGCCGACAAGGCAGGCAAGAATCCGCCGTCGTCGACGGTGTCGTACGAACTGGTCGACGTCTTGGGGTGGAATCGCTACCAGACCACGGAGACACTGATCCTGGCGGCGAACCGGACCGACACGGGCTCGAGTCAAAGCGTCGTCATGGTGATGAGCAAGGGTGACGGCTTCGCCTGGCTGAGTTGGGCTGAGGTGACCGTGCCGCGTTCGGCACTCCCGGTGCCGCCGACCGGCGACGTACCCACGATCACCAACGGCGATCCGAAGGTCATGAACGCGATCAACACCTACCGGAGCACCGGACAGATGCCTGGCGACGCCGTGGGCGGATCGGGCTTCCGCCCGTGGGTGGCCCCGATCAACTTCACCGACCCGACTCTGCGGAACTACTTCACCGTGACGAACCCCTGCGGCCAGTACGGCGGGGGTGCCGGGTGGATGGTGCAGGTCTCCGGTGGCAAGACGATGATCGTCGCCGTACCCACCTGCGAACTCGGCATCGTGACGAAGTCCCCGTACTACATCACGCCGGGCGGCGACGAAGCCGACGTCTTCGGCTACGCCGGAACTCGGGTCACCCAGCTTCACTCGACGATCAGCTATCCCACGATCGCCATCACCGACAGCACGAAGAGCACCTGGTACGGCGGCGCCGACTGCAAGGTCGCCCGCACCCGAGTGTCGTAAGGGGTCGGTGTCGACTATGTCCGTGGGGGCCGTACGTGCACGAGTTCTGCTCCTTGCCTTCGGTTTTGCCCTGTCGGCGTGTACGACATCGCCCGCCACGAGCCCAGGGTCGCCAGCGGTGAGCCCCTCCGACGGTGCGGGTACGAGCGGTTCCGCCGTCTCCGCAGGTAACTCCTCGCCCGCGGTCGATCCGGCGCTGGCCGGGGCCCGGATTACGTTCGGCGGCCTGGGACCCCTGACCTTGGGTACCAGCTTCGACGCGCTGAGAAACGCCGGTTGGGCGGTCGAGCACAGCGAGGGAGCGTGCTGGGGGCAGAGCACCGCTCCGAAACTCACAGCCTCGGGAGTGCGCCTGTTCGAACGCAGCGACTCCGATGCCACCCTCGGGATGATCGTCGTCGAATCGTCCGCGTTCACCACCGAAACCGGTGCCAAGGTCGGCGACTCGATGGCCCAACTGAGGCAGGGGTACGGCGAACAGCTCGTCATGGCGCAGAAGGCCACCGTCGACGGGCCGAAGTCGATGCCGATCGTCGTGTCCGGCGATCGTGAACTGGTCTTCGTGGGCGATTGGAGCGACGCCGACATCGGCAAGGTCGACAAGATCCTGGCGCGGTACACCAGTCCGCAGGTCGTCTTCGTCTGCTGAGCACCTGGTCGGCATGGGGCAAGCGCCGCGGTCCCTCGGGCCACCTGGACGGGAGAGAATCGTGGCATGACGAGGATCTGGGCACATCGGGGGGCAAGCGCGTACGCGCCGGAGAACACGTTGGCGGCGTTCGCACTGGCTCGTGAGATGGGTGCGCACGGGGTGGAACTCGACGTGCAGATGACAGCCGACGGCAGGATCGTCGTGATCCACGACGAGACGCTGGACAGGACCACCGACGGCACCGGGCCGGTCGGCTGGCACACCCTCGACGAGTTGAAGGCCCTGGACGCGAGCGCCGGGATGATCGCCTTCTCGGGGGAGAAGATTCCAACCTTGGATGAGGTGTTCGAGCTTCTCGACGGGTCGGGGATGGTCGTGAACGTCGAATTGAAGAACAGCGTCGTCGCCTACCCCGGCCTCGAGGAGGCGGTGCTGGCGTTGGTCCCTGCCACCGGCGTCGTGCTGTCGACGTTCAACCACCTCAGCCTCGCCGCGCTCGTAGGCCTCGGGGCCTGCGACGTGGGGATGTTGTTCGGCGACGTGTTGTTTGAGCCGTGGCGGTACGGGGCGGGGATCGGCGTCCAGGCCCTCCATCCGCCGTTCGCCTACCTGGATGCGGTTCCCGACACCGTCGACCAATGCCACGACGCCGGGCTCGCCGTCAACGCCTGGACCCTCAACGACACTGCCGACCTGCGGCGGCTCATCGACCTCGGCATCGACGCGGCGATCACCAACTACCCGGATCGGGCTCTGGCGTTGCTCTGACCGACCCCGGTGGGGGAGGTGGCACGAACGACGGCAGAAACGGCCCTCACTGCGAATAATCGCAGTGAGGGCCGTTTCTGCCGTCGTTCGGTACGCCAGGTGCGCGGTCGGACCAGTCCGACCCCGCCTACGGCGATGGAGGCTCGCTCGGATCCTTCCGCGGGCCGGGAATGGGGAGGGAATAAGGCCGTTCGAGTTCCTGAACGCCGCTCACCTCGGTGTGGTCGACCCAGCGAGGAACCCATTGACCTTGGTTCAACTGGACGAACCCGGCCGACGCCGCCTGGCCCGAGTCGTCGCCCGCATAGTCCACGAGGATCGCCAACCCGTGACGATGGAGCAAGTGCACGGGCATGCCCTGCCAGGTGCCGATCGTCGTCACCCCGGTCAGTGACCTGATCTGCGGGTTCTCGATGCTCAGCCTGAACGTGCCGTCGTGCACGAGTTCGAAGTGCTCGGGTGCGCTGACGCCGTACGCGATCAACACGCTGTGCCGGTCGGTCAACGTGACCGTACGGAACACCGTGCTGTCTCGAAGCGTCGCGTAGGCGCCGTTCTCGATCCGCCGCCCGGCCAACTGGCGGCCGGGGCTGAGATCGAACAGCCACTGGCCGTTGCGCTGGTTGAAGGTCGAGACGTACTCCTGCGTGCCGTCCCGATGCAACCGCCAGATCTCGGCGAGGTGAGGGATGGCGACGCTGGCATAACCGAGGACCTCGTATTCCTCGATGACATGCGATGACGTCGAGCCTGGTGCCTCGCCGGTGCCGATCCAGGGCCGAGCGTGGTGCCGCGTGAGAGGGACGGGCACGTGGTCGGGCGCCAGCCGTACCCCCTCGTCGGTCGGGGTCACCAGGTCGTCGGTCCGTACCCCGGCGAACCGGAGCACGTCGACCGAATCCGCGGCCCGGCTGAACGCGAGCGTGTCCGGCCCGGCCGGTCCGTGTACGGCGAAACCGAGGCCGAGTGCGTCGAACAGTTCGGCGGGCCTGCCGTACCCGCGCACCGCATGGAGCGGATACACCAACCCGCGCAGCGTCGACACCTCACCGTCGAACAGGGCGTCGGTCTCGCCGGGCACCAGGACTTTCTGGTACGCCGTTTCCAGGCCCAGCGGCATGGAGGCGAGTTGACTGTCATCGGGGCCGAACTGGGTCGGCAGCACGGTTCCGCGCGCGCCGGTGACAGATCCGGCGTTGAGGTCGTCCCACATCCGCGCGAAATGTACGGCCGCTCCGCCAGCGAGGCCCAGCGCACTGATCGCCCCTCCGACCGTGTAGATCGGGCCCGCGTCGCTCACGCTCATCCCGGGCTTGGCAGGGTCCAGTCGCAATGGTCCGGGCTGTTGGGAGCCCGGAGCGCCAGCACCGGGTTGACCGGAACCGGTCTGACCGGGGCCGGATTGTTGAGCTTGGGGCGCGGCGGCCACCGGGGCCGCTGCGGCGGGGGGAGGTACCTGGCCTGACGACCCGATCGGTGCGGTGACACCGGTCGGCGGGAGTGTGCCTGCCCCGAGCAGCGGAGCGGTCGGCATACTCGGCGCGGCGCCGCCCACCATCGGGGAGGTGGGAATCCCTGTCACGGCCGGACCGCCCATGCCGCCGATCGCTCCACCGAACCCGCTCGTCTGGCCGCCGGCGGTCGGGCCCGGGGCGGTCAGCCCGGGGGGCTGCGACCCGCCCCCGGTCGGAGCGCCGAGCCCTGGGTGAGTGGGGGCAGGGGCTTGAGGGGCGTACGGCGCATCCACCGTGCCGACCCCTGCCGCGCCGGTTCCCGACGTGGGCGCCGGCGCCCAGGTCGGCGCGGTTCCGTTCGTGGTCTGAGTCCAGGTGGTCGACGGCGTCGTGGTCGTGGTGGTCGTCGGTGTCTGAGCGGCGCCGCTCTCCGTGGTGCCGCCGGCGGACATTCCCGCCGAGAAGGCCTGGTAGACCGTGCCACCTCCCGAGGGCCCGCCGCCCGCCGCCGTGTCGGCGGAGACCGTGGTGGTGGTGTAGGTCGTCCGGACCTGATGGGTCGATCCGGATGAGGAGTCGCCCGGCGATCCGGGGGGGACGCTGACCGGATCGTCGACTGCGGGCCGTGGCGAGGTCGGCGGGTACCCGGGCGGCAACGACCCTGGCGCTGCTCCCGCCACCTGCGCCATGGCGTTGTCGCTGATCACATCCGAGAGCTTGACCGAGCTGGGATCGCCCGTGACGTTCGCGACCGCAGAGGTGCCGAACTGGGTCAGGTTCAGCGACGGATCGGCGCCCTGGTCCAGCACGTTCTTGGCCGCGGCACCGGCCTCCTGGGTGCCCTGGTCAGTCGGTGCGAACGGCAACAGAGCAGGTGGCATCTGAGGCTGGGCCTTCGGGTCGACGGCGTTCTGGGCGGTCTCGTTGGCCCCCTTGCCCACCACCTGGGCTGGGTCCGTGACCGGTGCGATGCGGACCAACGGGGACGCCCCGGGGCCGGGATGGCCAGGCGCCGATCCCGACTTGCCAGGGGCCTGAGGCGCTCCTGAACTCAAGTTCGGCTGAATCGTGTTCTCGAACGTGATGTCGCCCATGGCCTGGGTGAGCGCCGTGTTCATCTGTTGCAGGTTGGCGCGGGCCCACACCTGAGCCTGAGCGGCGTACGCCGCCACCGCCGGTATGGCAACCGGGCACATGGAGGCGAGCATGGCGGCCGACTTCATGGAATTGTCGAGACTGATCAGCGTCGTGTTCATCCCGAGCTTGACATGTTCGGTGTAAGAACTGGCCTGACCACATCCCTGCGCCAGCGAATCGGTCGTGGCCGAGATCGACGAGGCCCAGGTCGAAACGGCCCGGACGCGCGGGATGGCCTGGTCGGCCGAGGTTCCCTCCCACGTGCCGGTCAGCCGCTGACTCAACGAGCCCACGCTCGTGCCGTCGTCGCTGGTCTGGGCACCCACGCTTTGCCAGTGCGTCGCGAGCTGGGAGAGCCGTACCTCGTCTGCCTCGGGGAACAAGCCGGCCGCGATCCACGGGGGGACGAAGTCGGAGGTGTAGACCGTGATCACGCCCAGACTCCCGGCGTCGCCTGGGCATTGTGTTCTTCGGTCGCGGCGTAGCCGTGCGAGGTCGTGACGACCCGGGCGGCGACGTCTTTGATCTGGTACGGCACCTGCAGCACGTTGTCCATGGCCTGGGTGGCGGCAGACTCGTACACGCTCCAGAAAGCACTGCCAGGCGCGTCGCCGCCCCACGCGGCCCCGAGCTCGGTGAAGCCCTGGGTGAGGGTGTCGTACGCAGCCATCGCGGTCGTGGCGAGGCTCATGAACCAACCGCCGACTCCAGCAACGCCCTCGGCGCTGACGCGGGTCTGGTAGTCGCTCACCGGCTCTCCTCGGAGGGGCGCGGGGCGCGGGCCGGGAGTGTCGTGATCGGGGGCAGCACGTCGCTCAGGCCCGGGAGCGAACTGATCATGGCCGCGAGGGGGTCCCCCGCCGGGTCGACCCCGATCGCCTCGGCCATCTGCCGACCCACGTCGACCAACGCGGCATCGCAAGCTTCGAGCAGAGCCTCGCGCAGGCGGTCGGTGGAAGCGAATCGGAGAGCGCGGGGTGTGAGCTGGATGTCGACGACCCGGTTCTGGGCGTCGACGACGACGGTGACCGCACCACGTTCCGAGGTGCCGGTGCCACGTGCTTCGGCCACGACGCGGTTGGCCTCGGCGATCATGCGGTCGAGGCGCCGGGACTCGGCGAGAAGGGTCTCCTGCCGGTGCTTGAGCTCGGCAGTGCGGGAGGGGAGGTACGGATCGTCGAGTCCCATCACGGCGCTGGCCGAGGTGTCGGACGCCATCCATTCGGAGAACGACGACATGGCGCACTCCTTCCTGGGCCGACAGTGGACCCTTTCTATCCCGAATCGGGGTCAAGCCCCTGAGCCATGATGCCCGCTGCCGAATGCGTTCGGGCCTCCTGTCTGCCACACTTCGCGCGTGTCTTGGTCTCCATTCGCGGGTCTGAGTTGGGACCTTCTCTCGTGCGGACGGCAAGGGCACGCCACGTATCGTCCCGACGAGCCCGCACTCGCCGAGCGGTTGTCGGTCGAGACGCCCTGGGGTGAGGCGTGGCGGTGTCTGCGCTGCGGCGACTACGTGTTGGGACCGGTGTCGAACCACGGACCTGCCGAGGGAGCACCGATCGTGCTGCGCGGACCCGCCCTGCGGGACGCCCTGATCCTGCGGATTCTCGCGGTCGACAAGGGAATTCGCGGGATCTTCCTGCTCGCCGTGGCCGTCGGGGTCTGGCGGTTCAGCGGTTCGCGGGACTGGCTGAGGCACACGGTCGAGACGTACCTGCCGCTGCTCAAACCCCTGGCCGACCAGCTCGGGTGGCAACTCCAAGACCTCACGTTCGTGCACTGGATCGAGATCGCGCTGGCCGCCAAACAGACCACGATCCTCGGAGTCGCAGTTGCGGTGGGGTTGTACGGCACCCTCCAACTCGTCGAAGCCGTCGGTCTTTGGCTCATGAAGAGGTGGGGAGAGTACGTCGCCGTCGTGGGGACGTCGCTGTTCCTGCCGCTCGAGGTCTACGAGATCGTCCACCAACCATCGGTATTCAAGGTATTGGCGCTGGTCGTGAACCTGTTCCTGGTGGCCTACCTGGTGCTGACGAAACGCCTCTTCGGCGCCCGCGGCGGCGCCGCGGCCCATCACGCCGCTCTTCATTCCGAGTCCCTGATGGAAGTCGAACTGGCGGCTGCTTCGGCCACGATCGGCCGAGGTTCTCGTCGACAGAGGAAGGCTCTCAGCGAGGGGTCGGGCGGATCCGTTGTGGAGCGACCGGGTTCCGAGGTCGCGCTGGGGGCGGGCAGCCAGGCCCAGGATCAGTAGTAGTAGGGGAAC
>WBZS01000413.1_pt1 | contig 57761 bp, 46 predicted proteins | sample 5204201 | NCBI WGS metagenome assembly WBZS01 (sample SAMN12344357, study PRJNA552823) | activated sludge metagenome | biome: Activated sludge suspended growth; feature: Nitrification reactor; material: Wastewater; isolation source: activated sludge from nitrification reactor of wastewater...
TTTAAATTATCCACTTCAAATCCGGCGTTAACCTTTAATTCGTTTTACAAATCAGGGGGTCAGCTTGGCGCCATTAAGGGGGTCAGCTTGAGCGCCATTTTGGGGGTCAGCTTGGTAGGAATAAACAAATCCTACTTCAGAATGGTATGAAAGCCAACATCGCAATAAACCGGCTTAAATAAAAATACTCACGGAAATGAACAGATAAATTATTTTGCAAAACCGGGTTAATCCTGAAATTTAATTTAATCAAAGTAAAAGATTGACCCTAATTTTTATACAAACCCGGACTTGTGAATAATTTAAATAGTTAAATTTTTCTTAAATGTACGAAATACTTCGTACAACATATTGACAATACGAAGGCCTTCGTATATCTTTGTCTAAAAATAAAAATCATCTTTAAAAATGACAAAATTTAAACCTACAGATTCTGAATTGGAAATTTTGCATATCCTTTGGGAAAAAGGCCCTTCTTCCGTCAGAGATATTAATGATATTCTAAACAGCAGGAGGGAGGTGGGATATACTACAACGCTTAAGCTAATGCAGATTATGAATGAAAAAGGGTTGGTCAGGAGAGATACAGCAGCAAAAACACACATATATATAGCTGTTGTCAGAGAGAAAGAAACAAAAAACAGTCTGATCAGTGACTTTGTTAATGTAGCATTTCAGGGTTCATCCATGAATTTGGTCTTGCAGGCTTTAGGCAATTCACATTCTTCCCCACAGGAACTTAATGAACTCAAAGACCTTATTTCAAAACTAGAAAATCGTTCCTGACATGTTGAAATATCTGTATTTTGAAGACAACACCATCGAAGCCCTGGTCTGGACCATTATACACTCTTTATGGCAATTTACACTTATAGCCACAGTGATGTCCGTTTTGCTGAAATTATACCAATCGGAAAAATCAGAGAAGCGCTATTATATGGTACTGGGCAGTCTTGTTTTATCTTTGGTCACTTCCACGGCTACTTTTTTGTACTACTATCTACAAAACGAAAATGAAAGTACAACCTGGGTATGGTCGGGCCCAATTTTTTCTTTTACCAGCCTTGAGCAAAACGAAAACTTTCTGAGTCAATTTTACGGATTAATTGATGCCTACCGCATGCCGATTTTTGTGCTCTGGCTGTCCGGTGTTCTCCTATTTATTTTAAAATTTATATTTTCCATGGCTTATGTGGAATTTCTATCGAGAACCTCTTTTCCTGTTTCTTGCCGCAATACTTTTTTTGCTTTCGAACGGGTTTATCAACATTTCAATATTAAAAACAAAATTCAAATTGGAGAAAGCAAATACATCAAATCGCCAATGATACTCGGAGTGCTTAAACCCGTTATTTTATTTCCAATAGGTGTAATTAATCATCTGGATATAATAGAAACTGAGGCCATTATAGCACATGAACTGGCTCATTTTGTTCGTAAAGACATATATATCAATATGTTGCAAACTTTAATTGAGGTATTCTTTTATTATCATCCGGCTATTTGGTGGATTTCTGCCAATATCAAAATAGAACGGGAAAATTGTTGTGATGATCTTGCAATATCCTACACTGGTAACCGCATTCAGTATGCAAAAACACTGGTTAAAATGCTGGAATATTATCAGATAAGCGATAATCCGTCACTGGCCATGTCATTTAGTAACAAAAACAGTTTTTTTTCTAACCGTATAAAAAGGATTTTAAATATGACACAAACACGTAATTATCTTAAAGAAAAAACCATTACTCTATTTATTTTGATCGCAATCATAGCCCTGTTTGCCAAAGACCTGACCGGATCATCTTCAGTTTCTGCTAAAAATGATATTAAACAGGAGATTACCGTTAGCCTATCAGACACGATGCCAAACATAAAAGAGTCCGTCAGAATTCAGAAAAAGACCAACGAAAAGGATATAAAAATTTCAATAGAAGACGGCAAAATCACAGAACTTGAAGTAGACGGAAAAAAAATAGATAAAAGTGATTACGACAAATACGATGATATAATTGCAGAAGTCAAACCCAAAACCACTGACCGGGGAAACGCCCGCATGTTTATTTTTGGAGATAAAGAAGGACAACCTTTTGAATTCAGGTTTGGCAATGAAAATAGTATCGATTCTATGTTTAATGGTTTGAACTTAAAAGGATTAGGAAATCTACATGACCTAAAAGGTCTCGAAGGTTTTGAAAATTTGGATATGCAACAGGGTCAACTTCATGAACAACTGAAAAAACTTCAGGAGCAACTTGGGAAAATGAATTTTGATTTTAAATATCTCGATAGTCTGAAGTTTAATTTTGATGATTTCGCTTTTCCGGAATTTAAAGAGTGGCCGGGTCAAATGGAAAGTAGACCGTTTGATTTTGAGCACAATTTCCCCGACAATTTTGAGGAAAATGGAATTGAAATAAATAAAAATATCCGACCCAATAATTTTAGCGAGATTATAGGAAATGCACTTAATAAAGATGGGCTACTTTTACCCGGACAAGAAAATAAAGTTGAGCTAAGCGGAAAGAATCTGAAAATAAATGGAGAAAAGCAGCCTAACAATATTTTCCAAAAATACAAACGGATATTTGAGGAAGAATCTGGCACAACTCTGAAAAAAAATTCGAAACTGGAATTTAACTTCATGGGCGTAACTTCCAAAAGAAAATTCAGAGTATATTAATTTATGATGGAATATTGATGTTGATGAATATAAATAGCAATTTTTAATAATTTTTAAATACTAAACCAATACATTATGAAGTTCAGGATAATTTTAAGCTTAATAGTCGCTTTTTCAACTCTATTTGGAATTCATGCGCAGGAAAAAAGTCAGCCCAAAAAGGTAATTATCATCAAAAAAACTGATGATAATGGAAAAATTACAGAATCAAGACAGGAAGCCGAAGGAGAAGAAGCAGATGCGTTGTTGAAGAGTATAGATTCCAAAGATATTGATATGGTGAATGTGGAAAAAGGGGAAGGCGGCAAAAATGTTATCAAAATCGTGAAATCCACACGCGAAAAAATGATTTCCAACGATGGAGACAAGGATAAAAAAGAAATAGAAATCTCTTCGGAATTAAAAGACGGGAAAACCACGGAGCGTTACAAAATAATTAAAAAAGACGCCAATGGAGAAAAAGTGATGGAATGGGATGGAACTGGTGAAATGCCGGCAGACCTAAAAAAGGAACTTGGAAACATCAATATAAATAAAAATTTGGATGGGGAAGATATGGAAATTATTCTGGATAATAAAATGAGCGGTAATGGTGAAGATAAAATTATTATCATCGACCAAAACAAAGAACACAAAAAAGACAGGTTGCGGATAAACAGACCGGATAATGGTTTTTTCGGAAAAAGCAGGGATTTTGATATGGATGAAGGAAAACCCAATAACAATAAAGTCACATTAGGGGTGATGATAGAAAATACAGATGATGGCGTGGAGATTACAGATATTGTTGAGGGATCAGCAGCAGCTGGTGCCGGATTGAGAAGAGGAGATATACTTCTCAAAATAAATGAAAGGTACATTTTTACTGTCAATAGCTTACTTGACGCACTGCGCCCGTTCAATTCCGGAGAGAAGATAAAAGTAAAATATATCAGAGAAGGGAAAGAGAAGTCCACAAGTGCCGTTTTAAAGGGCAGAAATTAAATCCTGATTGCGCTGCCCACCTTGTTTCGTTAAAAAACAGGACAAATCATGGAATATTTCGAGAGAGGCAGACTTGGCTCCAGTTTGGAGAAAAAAAATAAATACAGAAACCAATAGATTCCCCTGATATTTATCTTAACTTCAAAATGAAAAGATACAGAGGAATAAATCAGCGGCATGTATTTGAAAACCGGAGTAAATCAATGGCTAAAAAAACAAGTTGACTAAGCTGATTCGAAGAAGTGCAGGCTCCCGGAATATTTCCACCGGTTAATTATAGAATTACGTGTTGTCTCATCAATTTTATAACCCGTAATTGAAGTAAAGTAAAATTTAAAATAAAAAGAGGTAGTTATCGGTCCGGGTACCTGCCTCTTTCTATTTAAATAAATGCATCACTTGTTGCAATGCAATTCAAAATCAGCCACTATATCCCTGGCCGCTTCTTCCAATTTACTACCCGGCAATTTATCCCCTTTAAACATAGCTTTTAAACTTTTCCCTGGTTTAAGCTTATACTTTGAATCATTATATTTTTTTACAACAAAATCACAATCTTTAAAAAAGTTTTTAATGCTGATATCATCTATTGATTTCGGTTTTTCAACTCCCCTTGTAATTAATATATCATAAGACGTTTTTGATTTTTCTACGTACTCCTTCATCAATTCATCATTGTCGTAATCATCCTCACTGATCGAAGGTGGTATATAAAACTTAAGCAAAGAAACTTTACCCGACTTAAATACTTCGGCAAAATAATCGGTATTTTTATCTCCTTTTATACGACCATAAGTAGACTTTAAAATATTATCTTCCTCTAAATTTTTAACATAATAGCTGACATGTTTAAAAACTCTGTCATTGATACCATACTCAATAATTTCTCCGGGATTACAATTGAATTTTTGCTCTCTTTTAACCCTGCCGGCACTTAGCAGCGCTTTGTCAAAAAATTTTACATTTTCCTGAAATGTCCATGGCTGGTTCACATCTTCAATTTCTATAATTCCAACTTTTTTAACACTATCGGCAAAGATGATGTATCCTTCAAACCTGTTTTCGGTTTTTGATTTTTGAGCTTGCCCATTTAAATGGAATGACATGCACAAAACAATAATTACTAAATAATGCATATTTTTAAATGTTAATTACCAAATATTTTTTTTCCCTTGCGTTTATCCAACACCGGTTTAGGACGCGGCGCGGTGTCCATTATTTCTGTGGCTATTTTATCTACCATCACCCAAATATTATTTTTCCATTCATAACCCACATAACTTCCATCGGGCACCAAAGTTTCAGATTGGCCGGGTATTCTGCTCATTTTCCGAATCAGATTATCATACACAATCATTTCCATACCCGGATTATAATTAACTGTCATCACGGCATCAGAAGCATAGCGGAATACCAGCCTGTTTAATAAAATATCCTGTGCACCTTCCAATGTTTTTTTAAAAACCGGCTTACCAAAAAAGGGAATACCTTCTTTAGTAAAAAACAATACATCGACAAGTTTAACGGTTTCAAATTTGCTCCATCGGTTGACACCAAACAATAAATAGTATTTGCCTTCCTTTTCAGGTTGAATTTCCATTAAATTATAGTAGACCGCTCCTAGCCAGTTATTGTGACTAAATTCCTCTTCACCCAATCCTTCAGAAGATTTAAAGGCATCATTCAAAATAAACGTTTTTTCATCTTTAGTTTGAAGTACACCAAAATAGTTTACCAAATCATCTGAAATACGAACCTCCCAGGTAAATATCCTAAATGATTTGTCCTCGGGGGATTTTTTTGAAATCCACTTTAATGAATCAAACGGGTAATCAAATGACCCTTTTTGCGACAACACTTCGTAAAATGATGCATTAAATTTTTCCATAGCAACAAACCGGTGCTTACTTTCTGAAGCATTCGCCATAATATCGCAATGATAGGCCAAAGACTCTTCGAGTTTTGGGAAAGTAGTTTGGGCTTCAATGGAATTTGAAGCAAGTATAAACAGGATGATCCAAAAAAAAACCAAATGAACTTTCATAACATAATTTTATAAAACATAACGTTGTTTTGAAAGTCTTGTTACAAAGAAAATGTTAAAACGAATTATTCCAGATGGCAAACTTGAATAAAAGTTTCATAGTTTGGTTTATCAGCTACTGAGCTATGAATAAACTGCTCTATCACAACATTTTCCTTAATCAAAAATATTCCGGGCATCTGAAATCCATCGCCAATTCTTTTTGACCCAGGTACTAATTGTTTAGTGGCCGCTAATTCAAAACCCCTCACCCATGTTTTTAATCCAAAAAGCTGACTGAATGATCCCTTTACCAAACCAAACAGAGCATAATATTTACAGTCCGGATCAGAAACATGCTCAATATTATTAATACCATATTTCCTGAAATACAATTCTGCAGTTTTAACATCTGACATATGAACCAGTACAATTTTAATGCCCTCCGCCTCAAACTTTTCTCTCTTTTTAGAAATATCGTACAATGATTCCTTACAAAATACACAACCAAAGTGTCTTAAAAAGACAAGTAAAACAGGACTTTGATTTGAAAGGTCCGATATATTGTTGCCTTTATTTGTGTTGATCAATGACAGATTTTGCATACTGATTACCATCCCATCATCTGTTTATGACCAAATAAACCAAAGTCCTGCTCAAAAGTTCAAATACGATTACATTTTATCAAAAACATCCATTACTTCTTTAACCGCTGTAGCCGAATCATGAAGTAATTTCATTTCTGCTTTGTTAAGTTTCAGTTCTATGATTTTTTCGATACCATTTTTGCCGAGTTTCACTGGAACCCCTACAAAAATATCTTTTAAGCCGTATTGCCCGGATAAATGAGCGCAAACCGGAAATACTCTGTTCTCATTTTTTACAATAGCTTCAACCATCTGCGCAGCTGCTGCCCCTGGTGCATACCAAGCTGAAGTCCCCATCAATTTTACCAACTCTCCACCACCCGATTTTGTTCTTTCGACGATCGCATCCAGAACTTTCGGCTTCACTAACTCGGTTACGGGAATTCCGCAAACTGTGGTATACCTTGGCAATGGAACCATAGTATCGCCGTGACCACCCATCAAAATTGCCTGAATGTCTTTTGGTGAAACATTTAACTCAGATGCAAGGAAGGCGCGGTATCTGGCAGTATCGAGAATACCGGCCATACCAAAAACTCTTGAACTTTTTAATCCGGAAGCTTTAAATGCAGCATAAGTCATCACATCCAGCGGATTTGAAACGACAATGATAATCGGGTTTTTTGAATACTCGAGTACAGATTTTACCACAGAGGTAACGATATTGGCATTTGTTGAAATTAAATCATCCCGGCTCATACCTGGTTTTCGCGGTATACCTGCAGTAATTACTACAATATCGGAATTTTTGGTATCTTTATAATCACTTGTACCTATTAATCTGGTACTGTAATTATCAATCGGAGCTTGCTGCCAGGTATCCAGTGCTTTACCTTTAGCCAGATCGCCTACAATGTCTACTACAACAATTTCATTTACGATGTCTTTATGTGCCAGGACATTTGCAACTGTAGCACCGACATTTCCCGCTCCTATTACGGTAACTTTACTCATTATGATAAATTTTATTTATTTAAAAAATTAACGAAATATATTGCTTAGAGGTTTAGATTTTAACGCACAAAATTACAATTTGTATCTTTTATATTTTACGTACCTCTCATTTTTTAGTAAAAACAAGTATTAATAACCACGAGGGACGTTTTTTTTAAGTTATTTTTGAACAACGGCTTTTTCATTAGATTAATTATCTTTTTTCAACTTTGCTTTTAAGGCTTTTTCAAAATAAAATTCAAACCATTAGAAGTGATTTATCAATTTATTATTTGCAGTTCATCAATTTAACTTTAAATTTGCCCTTCAGCAGCCAAATCACAATTTGAACATCATAAGATTTGGTACCAGTAATAATGAAGATGTTTCATGAGTTTCGTTTCCTCATTATATAACTTGGGTGCCCTTTTTTACAAAAAAATAAATAATAACAACACATGAATTTACACGAATATCAGGGTAAAGAATTATTGGCTTCATATGGGGTTGCCATCCAAAAAGGAAAACTCGCACATACTGTCGAAGAAGCCGCAGCAGGTTATGAACAGTTGAAAAGCGAGACTGGAACAAAATTTTGTGTTGTCAAAGCTCAAATTCATGCTGGTGGAAGAGGAAAAGGTGGCGGTGTGAAACTGGCTAAAAATATGGATGATCTTAAACAACATGCCGGCAACATTTTAGGCATGATGCTTAAAACACCACAAACACCGGGAGGCATGGATGGAGATGGCAAATTGGTCCGCAAAGTTCTAATTGCAGAAGACTGTTATGCCCCCGATTTCGATGCCTGTAAAGAATATTACGTTTCCATTCTTATAGACAGGGAGAAAAAAAGAAATGTGATCATATATTCTACAGAAGGTGGGATGAATATAGAAGAAGTTGCGGAACAAACCCCACATTTGGTTCATAAAGAATATATTGATCCACATGTTGGCCTTCGGGATTTTCAGAAAAGAAACATAGCGTTTAACCTTGGCTTAACAGGCAATGCCTATAAGGATTTTATTAAATTTATTACCAATTTATATAAAGCCTTTATTGGAGCAGATGCTTCATTATTTGAAATAAATCCATGCCTTAAAACAGGAGACGACAGAATTATAGCAGTAGATTGTAAAGTTTCAATCGATGAAAATGCATTATTCAGACATCCGGACCTGGAAGCCATGAGAGATACGGATGAAGAAGATCCGACTGAAGTAGAAGCAAAAGGATATGGATTAAATTATGTAAAACTGGACGGAAATGTAGGATGTATGGTAAATGGGGCTGGTTTGGCTATGGCAACCATGGATATTATTAAACTTTCAGGTGGTTCCCCTGCAAATTTTCTTGATGTGGGAGGAACTGCAGATGCCGCCAGAGTAGAACAGGCATTCCGTCTTATCCTCAGGGATAGTAATGTCAAAGCCATTTTAATCAACATTTTTGGAGGAATTGTTAGATGTGACAGAGTTGCCCAGGGTGTCGTAGATGCCTACAGAAACTTAGGCAATGTGAAAGTACCGATTATCGTAAGACTACAAGGTACCAATGCTGATATTGCCAAAGCACTGATCGATAACAGCGGGTTGGAAGTACACTCCGCCATTCAATTACAGGAAGCTGCCGATCTTGTAAAAAAAGTAATATCCTGAAGATAAATGCAGGGGCTTTACTGCCTTTAAAGTTAAAGGCAATTACCCTTTACAGATAATGCAGGAGATTCTGTTTAAATACAAATCTCCTGCTTTTTCCCAACCTAATATATTTAAACATGCCGGCTTCTTACACTTTGTTTGAATTAAATGAATATATCAGGAGGGTAATTTCGCTTAATTTTAGTGAATCGATTTGGGTTAGTTGTGAAATATCACAGATCAAGGAAGTGAGAGGTAATGTTTATCTCGAACTGGTACATCACGATGAAACTACAAATGAAGTTGCAGCACAGATTTCAGCCGGTATTTGGTATAAATCCTATTTATTTATTAAAAACAAACTTGGAGCGCTGCTGCCATCGATCCTCAGGGAAGGAACCCAGGTCTTATTTAAAGTTCAGGTTGAATTTAATGAAAAGTATGGGCTGAAACTGATTATTGAAGATGTTGATCCATCTTATACCATTGGTCAGATGGAGATGAACCGCCAAAAAATACTACAAAAGCTCCTGAATGAGGGTTTATTTCAATTAAATAAAAACGTAAAAACACCGTCGGTTCTTCAACGCCTGGCAGTTATTTCTTCTTCAAATGCCGCTGGATATATTGATTTTCGAAATCACCTGATGCAAAATACATATAATTATGCTTTTAAAATTACTTTATTTCAGGCGTCATTACAAGGCTTAAATACAGAAAGAGAAGTGTGTAAGGCGCTGGAAGAAATAAACCAAAAACATCAGGAATTTGACTGTATAATAATCATCAGAGGAGGCGGATCTAAACTTGATCTGGCCTGGTTTGATAATTTTAATATCGGAGCAAGCATTGCCAGGTCTTTTCTCCCTGTAATTACAGGCATAGGTCATGATATAGATTCCACAGTCACTGATGCGGTTGCCCATACTTCATTAAAAACCCCGACCGCTGTAGCTGATTTTTTAATAGAACAAAATCTAGGTTTTGAAATTAAAGTAAATGAATCCATTGCATGGATAAGCCAGTTGGGTAAAAAAGTTTTAAGACAACATGAAATAACGCTATCACAAACCACCCAATTACTGCAAATATTGCCATCCGATATTGTCAAAAGGTACCAAAAAGCTTTAGGAAATTACAGTAGTCAGATCGCATTTGCTGCTAAAATAAAAATTAATAAATATAATGATCTCCTTGCCATATCAGATCAGAAAATTGCCCTTTTAAATCCAAAAAATGTTTTAAAAAGGGGTTTTACAATGGTTAGACAAAATAATACGATTATTTCCAGAGCTTCTGAATTTAAAAGTTTTGACAATTTTTCTATAGAATTTTTTGATAATACCGTTAATATTTCTCAAAAATGAACAAAAAATTAAGCTTTGATGCCGCATATGCTGAATTGAATCAGATTCTAATTTCCTTGCAATCTGACGAAACAAGTCTGGACGATTTGAGCGCAAAGCTTAAAAGGGCTGCAGAGCTTTCAGAATTTTGTAAATCAAAATTACGGACAATTGAAGCTGAAATTGAGCAAATAAACCCGCTTGACAAATAAATGGACAATTAATTTGGCTATTCGGGTGAGCCCGACTTCCTGACTATTAATTACCATTTCTTTAGAACAGGCAGAATAAGGTATTGAAAACACGCAAATAATAAGGTGTATATATATTTTTTCTAATTATAAATTTAGAGCACAAAGGCATCAAGAGGTCGGTTTTAATTTATAGTGAAAAATTGTATAAAAAATTCAGGACCATATTATTATGGATCTCTGCCCACCGCTGCAATTTATCTTAAAAAGGCAACATGTAATAGATTCCCCCCTTCAAAAATATCCAACCACATCAATCAATTGACGAAACTTGTAAAAAGCAAAAGTATTCTTTAGATTTCGTTTCTTGCCAGCTTCAAAACACATCTTACAAATCGGAATAACAACATAGCGATATTTCCATTGCTGCAATACCATTTCCCTTCCATGACAGCAAAACTAGATATATTGGTATTTTATGGCATATCTCCCCTAAGGTTGCTACGGAATAACCTCGCCTAAAAGCGGGATTAAAGCCCAGAACATAATACAGGTCCGGACTACGCCCGTTTTATAACCACAGGTTCTAAGGTTTTAATAAATTTAAATCCAAAAGTAAGGGATGCTGATTTTGTTCTATTGTTAATTTCATCTGAAAGAAACGTTTCTTTCTTTTCCTTCACCTGACCTGATATACAGAAGTTGGGATGGGAGTGACAACATTTATTTTACCGCTTTTCACAAATTTATGGTGAAACTTTTTACAAAATCTTAAAAGATGGAACAAATGGTAAGACACAGTTTTATTTTAAGCGAAAAAAAAAGGGCAGTTTTTCCAATTCTTTTTGCATTTTGATAATCGGATAACTAAATTATTGCAAGAAGCCCAGCCGAAAGACAGGTATTCTTGCAATTAAGGTGAAACCTTCTTATTTTCTATTAATGCACAAGACAATATTATACGTATCTTTATACATAATGTAAAAAAAAATTATTAAATTGGCATTAGTTCAGAACATTTAGAATTCCTGCTTTATCCAGATATCCGGTGTGCTTCCAAATCAAATCTCCTGATTTATATAAAAGCAGAACAGGTAGGGCATCAATGTTGAGCTCTTTGCAAATCTCAGGGTTGATATCCGCGTCTATCCGTATAATTTTAAGAGAAGATTTTTTCTCTAATGCAATTTCATCCAGATCAGGTTTCATTTTTTTACATGGAGCACACCACTCGGCATAAAAATCGATCAGGACCAGCGCTGAATCTTTAACTATTTTATGGTATTCCTTTAACGATATTCCGGTTATGGTAGCACCGGCCAAATCGGAAGTGACAGGTAATCCGGCAGCTTTCCATTGCATCATGCCTCCTTTAAGGTCATAAACTTGCTGAAAGCCCAGGCCCTTCATTTTTCCGGAAACGTTACTACTCCTGCCTCCACTTAAGCAGTAAATAAATACAGGACCGGATTTATCAATCAGGGCAAGTTTTTCTGAAAGTTTGGGATCATTGCTGCTAATATTTATTGCCCCTTTTACGTACCCTTTCTCGTATTCCCCTTTTGTCCTTACATCAATGATCACCGGATTTTTAAGATTTTGGATCATGCCGGCATATTCTTTTGCAGCAACTACGCTAAATTGACTAAAGCCGGATGCAGAGGCTGAAATAATCAGCAAATAAACTAATAGTATCTTATTCATAAAAGAAACGATTTATCTGCAAATAAATCGTTTTTATTTTGTTACGCAGGTAACAGAAGTTACATGCCATGTCAAACGACACACAGCTAATGGGATGTACTGTTAAAATACATAAACATATATTAATTTTTACCCCGTAAGCGGATATTTAATTATCTGCAGTATCCATGCTTTTACCCGTCCATGCCTTATGATTCAAATCAAAAGTATGGTTCAGCTTTAAAACAAACCTGTAATTTTACCATCAACTGAAATATCGATGTTTTCTGCACTCGGGACAGGAGGAAGACCTGGCATACGCATTACATCACCCAGTAATGGTATTACAAATCCAGCCCCACCAGCATATTCAAACTCCCTCACCACTACCTTAAATCCGGTGGGCCTGCCAATTTTCTTTTCATCATCTGAAAAACTTGCCGGCGTTTTCACCATACAAACCGGGAAGTTGTTATACCCCAATTTGTTAATTTGATTGAGCTGCGATTTTGCTTTGGAAGTATATTCTACACCCTCGGCGCCATAGATCTCTGTTGCAATAGTATGAATTTTGGTTTCAATGCTATCTGTGAGCTGATATAAAGGCTTAAACTGATTCGTGCCACTGTTTATGCTATCCACAACGGCATAAGCCAGTTCAGAGGAACCTTTTCCCCCTTGAGCAAAAGCAGTACTTACAATTGCTTTGACTCCTTTTAGTGCGCATAATTCCTGAATAACTTTATATTCCTCTTCTGTGTCGGTTGGAAATGCGTTAATTGCAACAACAGGATTTAGTCCAAATTTCTGAATGTTTTCAATATGTTTTTCCAGGTTGCAAAATCCCTTTCTAACCAAATCAGCATTGGCAATGGTAAGGTTATCCTTATCGGCACCCCCGTGATGCTTAAGTGCCCTCACCGTGGCTACAACCACTACGGCATCCGGTTTTAAGCCAGACGCAACACATTTGATATGAAGAAATTTTTCTGCACCCAGATCGGCACCAAAACCCGCTTCTGTAACCACATAATCAGCGAGTGACAATCCGGTCCTGGTTGCTATAACCGTATTTGTACCTTGCGCAATACTGGCAAATGGTCCTCCGTGGAGGATGGCAGCATTACCTTCCAATGACTGTACTAAATTAGGTTTAATGGCATCCTTTAGGAGTACAGACATAGCTCCAACAGCTTTAAGATCTTTGGCAAAGATGGGCTTTCCATCGAAAGTCTGACCAATAAAAATGTTTCCCAAACGTTTTTTAAGATCTTCCATATCTTCTGAGAGGCATAAAATAGCCATAACTTCAGAGGCAGGAGTTATATTAAACCCATCTTCTCTCATAATTCCATTGGCTTTACCACCAATACCAATAATAATTTGCCTCAAAGACCTGTCATTCATGTCCATGACCCTTTTCCAGGCAACTGTTCTTGGGTCAATATTTAAGCTGTACTGTTTATTTTGTATGTTATTATCAATCAGTGCAGATAGCAGGTTATTTGCCTTTTCAATGGCCGAAAAATCACCGGTAAAGTGCAAATTAATGTCTTCCATAGGAATAACCTGAGCATAGCCCCCGCCTGCAGCACCCCCTTTTACACCAAAAACAGGGCCCAGGGATGGCTCTCTTAAAACCGCTATTGACTTACAGCCATTATAATTAAGTCCATCAGAAAGACCAATGGTCATTGTTGTTTTACCTTCACCATACCTTGTGGGTGAAAGGGCGGTTACCAAGATAAGTTTACCTTTTGGAGTGGGTTCTTGAAGGGTTAAAGGAAGCTTTGCCTTGTATTTTCCATAATATTCAAGCTCGTCTTCTGTAATGTTGAATTTTTGAGCAATATCACGGATATGTTCAATTTTGGCATTTTGTGCGATTTCAATATCGCTTGGAAATGATGGCATATTTTAATGATTAGGACTGCAATATTAAAAAAAATGAAGTGATTTATACACCATTTTGAGATTAATATTGCAGTAAAAAAAAAGAGGGCTATTATGAGCCCTCTTTTTTAGCATATGATCAATTATTCATAATTGATCAACTTCACTTTACTAACTATTTTATTTTTTCCAAGGTAGTCTGTGTACTGATCTTCCTATTTCCTTTCCAAATCTTACACCTTCTTCACAATCCATTCTAAAGTGCACACCAAGCGGTACTCTTGACCATGCATTTTCCAGAGCCATTTCTTCAAAGCTTGAAAAAGTTCGGGGAGTCCCTTCAAATTCTGTTCTGTTTCTATGACAATTGTCTGTCATACCATAATTGTAACCAAATATATATCCCAAAGCTTCAGCACCTGCAGCTCCCATAGTAGAGTGTCCAGAAGGATATGCCGGAAATGAAGGGGTCACCCCTTCTTCCCCTGTCAAAGGGTTATATAGGTTTGGCTCCCACGAAGGATCGATAATTCTCTTAATATATGATTCAGGTCTTTCAACATTGTAATAGTATTTAGAATTCCAGCAAGCAATTCCGGCATCATTACACGCCATGCCCACCATAGCTGTCATCCAGACTGCAGTTTCCAGATTACTTTTCTCCAGTTTTAATACCTGGTCTCCAATTGCCAGAAAACGAACGCCCGGGCTGAAAGTAAGGTTCACTAAATCATCACTCCAAAATTCACCTATCCACTCTGCCTCATAAGACAAAGAAGGGGTATTTTGTGCATATACTTCAATTGCCTGAGCATACAGATGGGATTTTGGATCAGCGCTATATGGAATTGGCACCTTACACAATTTTTGATCATCTTTCAAAGCAAAGGTTCTAGCTTTACCCCAAACACCGCCCATTGGTTTACCAGGTCCCGGGAATGTTGGTTGCCAATCCCCGTCTTTTTTATAACGGTCTTGCCAGTTATAGCCCTGAAAAGGATCCAGATAATGGTCGTGTCCTGTTACGTCAGTTTTCGAATAATTCCATACTGCTTCAGCCACTTCCCTTCCTCTGTTTACAGATCTGTCGTACACTTCGGATGAAACCTGACTTTTCCATTTCTCATTAAATCTTTTGGCAGTTGTTGAAATCAAGTTTAAATGTTCCTGTGTGGCCTTCCCAAAAAACTTAGGCATTAAATATTCATAAGAAGCATTAATTACCAATGGCCAGCAATATTCTTTATCTGTATCGGCCTGAGGGACTTTAAAACCGGCCCAGTATTCATTAAAGGAATTAAAATCCGGCATGCCTGAAACTACACCTTCATAAGCAGATAACCCTAAATATGCTGTAGCCCTGGGGGCAGGCCCTGGTCTGAAGCCAGCAGAATATCTTTCTATGTTAAGAAAAACCTCGTTCCACTCATAAGTAACTTCATTGTCATAATCTGCTACTTTTTTAAAAGAGGGTGACTGATCTGTCTCTACAGTATCTTTTTTACAGGAAACATTGACCAAACCTAAAATAATAAATAAAAATAACCAACGATAATTACAAAAATTCATGATACTATATTGTTTGATTCGGTGACAAAGGTAAGTGGGCGCTAAATGTAAATTCAGAATAGTTAATTAGAAAATTATTAGAAATTACTAAGTCAAAAATTACCAGGCAATTAAGTCTTAATTTTGGCACGTTTTATGACTTTAATACATGCAATGAACATATTAATTGTAGAAGATCAAAAGGGTATGCTACAGTCCCTTAAACAAGGATTGGAAGAAAACAACCTATTTGTTGATATCGCTCAAAATGGAATTGAAGGCAAAGAACTTGCTTTAGGTAAAAAATATAATGTTATTGTCCTTGATGTGATGATGCCAGGCATTAATGGTATTGAACTATGCAAACTATTAAGAAACACAGGAGTTCGTACCCCAATTCTATTTATTTCAGCATTAGATTCCGTAGACGATAAAATTTCAGGGCTGGAAGCAGGAGGCGATGATTATCTTGCAAAACCATTTGAATTTAATGAATTTCTAGCCAGGTTAAAGGCCCTGGACAGAAGGAATAACAGCGATTACCACACTGAAGGAATCAAAATAATCGAAGATTTGGAAGTAAATTTTGAATCAAAGACCGCTTCGCGCAATAAATTAAATCTTGATCTGACTAAAAAGGAATTCAGACTGCTTGAATATTTAATTAAAAATGAAGGGAAAGTACTTTCAAAAAATGAAATTGCTACGAATGTCTGGGATATTGATTTTGATACCGGAACAAATGTTGTTGAAGTCTACGTAAATTACTTACGAAATAAATTAGATAAATTACATGAAAAAAAACTGATTCACACTAAATTTGGCGTTGGATATATATTCAATCCAAAATAAACATGCAGATCAGAACAAGATTAACGTTATGGTATATAGGTATTTCTGCCTTACTCCTGCTTTCTTCATTGTTGTTTATCTATTACAGTTTTAGCGGGCACCTTAGGTCAGAATATTATAAAACCATGCAGTCAAAAGCCTTGATGACAGTGGCCATGCTGGTTAAAAATAACCCTGGATTTGCACCACAGCAAAATGATAATCAGGAAAACGAAATTCTGCCTTCAAAAGAAAATATTATAGTTTATAATACAGACTTTGAGAAACTGTTTACCTTTCATCAGGATGAAGAAATTTCAAAAGAGATACTAACCTTAATAAAAAATAAAAGGGAGCTCAAATTTTCAATGTCCAATTTTGATGCAATAGGCATACGGTACATTACAAATCACGGGAAAGACCTGATAATTGTAGCAAAAGGAATTTTTATGTCGGAAGAACTTATCCGACTTGGGAATATTTTGGCCATCACATTTTTTCTTTTCCTGCTCGTTATTGCCATTGCCGGATATTATTTTTCCGGACAGGCGCTACAGCCCATCACCAGAACAATGAATGAACTGGACACTATTCTTCCTTCAGACCTTTCTAAACGATTGCTTGCAGGAAGCAATAAAGATGAATTAACCAGACTTTCCGTCACTTTTAATAAATTACTTGACAGGGTAGAAGATGCCTTTAATATTCAAAAGGGGTTTTTATCCAATATTTCACATGAACTTCGCAATCCTCTCGCCTCCATTATATCAAGAATACAGGTTAATTTGTCCAATGAAAGGACAGTGGAAGAGTATAAAACTTGCCTTGAATCGGTGATGCAGGATGCAGAAGACCTCGAACATACATCTTCTCACCTGATGGAACTGGCCCGTATTTCATCACATTCAGATAAAATTATTTTTGGACCTGTTCGTTTGGATGAAATACTGTGGCAGGCAAAATCGACTATACGCAAAACAAATTCTGAATATACCTTTAAATTTGAAACCAGTGCATTCCCCGAAAATCCAGAAGAATTGGTAATTAATGGCAATGAAGCATTGCTCAAAACCGCATTCATCAATTTACTTGAAAATGCCTGCAAATTCTCGTCTGACCATTCTGCTGTAGTCAAAATTTTCCCTCTTTCCATACAGGAGTTGGCCATAGAAATAAAAGATACAGCACAGATCATAAAAGATGAGGAAAAAGAGCAGATTTTTAAACCGTTTTACCGGAGCAATATGAATAATAATATAAAAGGCTCCGGAATCGGATTATCCCTGGTAGCTACGATTTTAAATGTTCATGAAGCTCGATTAACGATAAAAAATAATCATGACAAAGGAAATATCTTTACTATATATTTTAAAAAAAAGCCTGATTCCAGGTTTCATTTATAAATTAAATCTAATGAGATTCTAATTTTATCCGTTTCTAATTATTGTATTTTTGCATGGTGAATAATAATAAAAATAATAAAAATGGTTCATTGAGATCCGGAGTTCGGGTCTACTTGTTTTTTATTATTTTTACACTTACATTTTCATCTTTCAATCCTATTGAGCACCAGCAGTTTAGTTTTGATCAACAAGTCAAATCAATATCAACGGACTGGTATGATTTATTTTTAAAATTTGAAAGTAAAGACCTGGACGCTTATCCCCCTCTTTCAGCTGAAAAACTTTCTCTGATGGGTATAGCAGGGTATGTTACATACAATGAACTCCAGCAGTCATTTGATAAAAAGCAGTTGTTCAGTCTTATTATTTTGAATGAAATTTATGCACACTATTTAAAATTTTGTTTTCCTGAACCTGATGTGCATGGCAATAGTGAAATTGGCAAACTTAAAAAACTCAAAAACTCAATATTAACTTCTAAAAACACTTTTGGAAATATTCAAACTGAGCCAACACTTAAAAAAATAATTAAAATAACAGATTCAATCTGGCTGGAAAAAACATCCTGCTTTGAAACCCCTGTACACAATACAAGATCGCCCATTGCCCCAGATATAACATTCAATTCTGAAAATCCTGTTCTGCCAAATTGGGGAACCAAAAATACATTTATTGCAGAAAAAGCTACATCGCCAATTCAGATGCCTTATCATGGTCGTCCATCATTTAAAAAAGCTTTATATGATGATGCCCTTGAAGTTTACACTTTGTCCTTAAACTTATCAAATGAAGACAAGTGGATCGCTGAATTCTGGAGCGATGACGTGCGTGGCTTAACTTTTTCACCAACAGGTAGATGGATCTCTATCACAAACCAGATTTTACACAAATCAAATTTAAGTGCGCGGGAAATATTAAGTCTATATCTTAGATTGGGTGTGGGTATGTATGATGCAGGCGTAATTTGCTGGTATAATAAATATTACTATTTACTGCAAAGGCCATCCAGCTTCATTAATCAACATATTAACCCTACATGGAAGCCCTTACACGCAAATCCTGACTTTCCTGCTTATCCCTCCGGTCATGCTGTATTTGGTGCTGTTGCTGCTACAATTCTTGAATATCAGTTTGGTAAAAATTTTACTTTCACGGATAAGAGTCATCAAAACAGGCCTGAGTTCCAGGGTGGTTCCAGGTCCTTTCCAAGCCTGAATGCCATGGCAATAGAAAATGCCTATTCCAGGGTTCTTCTGGGCGTACATTATAAAGAAGATTGTGAAGCAGGTTTAAGATTGGGATATCATGTAGGTAAACTGGTAAATGCAAAAGACTTACAACAATTAATTAGCCAGGCGCCTAATCCAAACATCCTCTGATTTTTTATTTCCCTGTTGAAAAAAGAATAACTCTAACCGGATTTGCTCGTATTAAATCGTTGTGTACTTTTGCAATGATTAATTTATGCAGATTATATGATGTCTCACAAAAAAAAATCTTCCAAACCCGAACATAGCGTTTTTCATAGCCCAAACTCAGGTCGGCAGTTGAATTTAATAATGCCATTCTTCTGTATTGCAATTCTGATCCTTTTAACCTATTTCACATTTAGAAGTGCTTTTAATAATCAGTTTGTAAATTGGGATGATCAGGTTTATCTGGAAGAGAATTCGTTGGTATTAAATAAAGAATATTCAAAACTCTGGAAAACGCCGGTTTCACTTAATTACCATCCGGTAACCATGGTTTCTTTAGCTGTACAGGTACCTAAAAATATCAAAAAACTTACACCGGAGCCATTTATACGATTTAATGTTTGGGTTCATATTATCAATAGTATTTTAGTTTTCCTCCTTGTTTGGTTACTTACTCAGCAAAATTGGCTGTATGGCTTGCTCACTTCTGTTATTTTTGCAATACATCCGATGCATGCAGAATCTGTAGTTTGGGTTTCAGAACGAAAAGATGTATTGTATTCCTTCTTTTTTCTTTTATCCTGTATAATGTATTGGCAATATTTAGAAGGCGGAAGAAAAAAATGGCTTCTATTCGCTGGTTTACTTTTTATATTAAGTATATTATCAAAAGCGATGGCTGTTGTAATTCCTTTAGTTTGGTTTCTTTTAGATTATTGGAAAAAAGGAAAATTAATTGACCGCAAACTAATAATAGAAAAAATACCGTTTTTAGCTATTTCCTTATTTTTTGGCCTGATGGCAATAAACGTTCAGAGCGGAGGCGATTTCGGCGGATTACTTACACTATATGGTGAAAAGACAAAAGCATTGGCTGATCCTGAAATATTTTCTATTTGGCAACGCATTCAATTTGCGGCGTACGGTAGTATAAACTATATTATAAAGTTTTTTTATCCATCAGAAATTTGTGCATTTTATCCTTATCCAAATGAGGGTAAATTTTCTTTAATACATGGATTAGTATACCCTTTTTTATTTATCGTGCTATTAGGACTCAGTTTATGGTCGACTTTAAAAACCAGGATAGTTTTATTTAGCATCGGATTTTACTTTGTAACTGTGGTATTCGTATTACAGTTCATTTCAGTAGGACTAGCTATTATGGCAGACAGATATACGTATATTCCGTATATAGGCCTGGCATTTTTAATAGTGATCGGAGTGGGTAAATTAATTGAAAATCAATCCAATATAATAAAATTAAACATCGCAGGTATCGCTGTAATATGGATTGTATCCCTTCTGTTTAAAACCAGAACACAGGTAGAAGTTTGGCAAAACAGCGAATCTCTCTGGACTCAAGTATTACAATATTTTCCAAAAGAAGATCTTGCCCTTTCCAACCGGGGAAATTACAGGGGCAAGACCGGAAATATTTCAGGGGCTATGGAAGATTTTGAGCTTGCAGTTTCTGATGGGTGTAACAGGGCAGATGTATATGAAGGATTGGGGAATAGTTACGGGACCATGAGTGAGCGTTTGCCCAATAAAAAGCAGGACTATGTAAACAAAGCAATAGAGATGTATCAAAAAGCACTTACCATTGAGCCAACCAAGGGGAACATTCATTATAACCTTGGCGTAGCCCAAATACAAACTAACCCTGAAGCCTCAGTTTCGGCATTTCAGGAAGCTATAAAATTAATGCCGTATAAAGAAAAAGAAATCCTCCCTTTATTGGGATTATGCCAATTAAATTCCGGTAAATTTTCTGAGGCTGTTCAGATTTTAACTAAATCCATAGATGGGGGGAATAATACAGATATGATTTACTATCACCGGGGCCTTGCCTTTTTGCAGATGCAAAACAAGGATGCTGCCAAAAATGACTTTGCAAAGGCATTAGAGATCAATCCGAATAATCAGGAAGTAAGATTGAGATTGAAAGAAATGTAAAAAACTTTTTCAATGTTAATTAATAACAAAGAGATGTTCAATAACTGATCAGCAATGTCTCAAATATAATTAATTCTTAACTTGCCGTACAATCTTTCCGTCATCCATAATGATAGTTTTACCAGTTTTTTTTGCAAACTCTTCATCGTGGGTCACTATAAGTAGTGCCTGGCCTAGTTCAGAACTTAATTTTTCAAATATATCAAATACGATATGGCTGTTTTTACTGTCAAGATTGCCTGTAGGTTCATCTCCCATGATTATAAGCGGATCGTTAATAAGCGCACGGGCAATGGCCACACGCTGCTTTTCTCCACCAGAAATCAGGTTGGCTTTTTTATCAGCCAAATGGTCTATGCCCAACTGTTTAAGGTGCATCATTGCTTTTTCTGTGACTTCTTTATCTGAAAGTTTCGCTAATTTTAAAGCAGGCAGCATCACATTTTTTAATACACTGAATTCGTTCAACAAATAATGAAATTGAAAAACAAAGCCGATCTTTTCGTTTCGAACCACGGCAAGTTCTTTTTCACTTTTAATTTTCATATTTTCTCCGCCAATCCACAGATTTCCACTATAATCCGTATCCATTGTTGACAAAATGTAGAGGAGTGTGGATTTCCCGCAACCAGATTTTCCCACAATTGAAGTAAACTCCCCTTTACTGACTTCAAAACTGACTGAATCAAGTACTTTTAATGGTAAAGGGTCTTTAAATATTTTTACAATATCCCGGGCCTGAAGTACTGTATTTGTAGTCATATTACTTTCCTCTTATAATAATTACAGGGTCAATACTACTAGCCTTCCTCGCCGGAAACCAACCTGCCAGGTATGTAGTAAACAGAGCAAAAATAGCTGCTATCATATAATATTTAGGATTGTAATCCACCGGATATGTGTCTATATTGGGCATAGCAGCAGTAACAAATGGAATCTGATCGATAATAGCGGAAAGCAAAAAACCTAAAATCAATCCCACAATTCCGCCAAAGAAACCAATGGTCAATGCAATAGTAATAAATATTTTCCTTACATCAGACCCAGAAAACCCTGTTGCTTTTAAGATGGCAATCGTATCCATTTTTTCATAGATCATCATATTCAATATATTATAAATGCCAAATCCTGCTACAATTAATAAAGTTATTCCTACGGCATATGAAATCAGAGATCGCACCGAACTTCCGGTTTCAAATTGTGCATTGGCTTTTTGAATGTCTTCTGCGTCACACCGGAACAACTCAGCATATTCCTTTGCTACATCCGGTGCAAGAGATATATTATTAAGTTTAATCTGGATCTCTGTGATATAATTATTGGGCTTACCTAAAATTTTTTGGGTTGTACGAATGGAAGCATAACTTTGAACTTTATCAATCTCTGCCAATCCCGACTGAAAAATACCAACTACTTTTAATGACATTTGCTCACCAGTTCCTGAAGTAATTTGAATAATATCGCCTATTTCAGCCAGCATTTTATCGGCAGCACCTTTGCCCAAAATTATACTATTTGATACATTTTGCAGATCTGATGTGCTTCCCGAAGTTACATAATTATCAAAAAAGAATAGTTGCTGTTCACTTTGGACATTTATACCGTTGACAATGCCTGTCATTTCTATCGGTCCAACATTGTAAAATACCTGAGCGACTACTTTTGGTGCAATACCCAAGACCCGACTATCCTCTTGCAGCGCCTTTAATACACCTACAGAATTATATATCTCTTTTCTTGCAAAGCCCGGTTTAACAGAAGATACGAAAGAGTACGACTTTTGATATTCCGGTGCCATATTTATGGGTTGTTCAGAACTTGGGCGAATATCGTTATATAGTCTGATGTGTGGTGTCCGGTTTAAAATCAGGTCATCCAACAATCTGTTCAAACCATTCATAAATCCAAGTAAGGTTACAAACATCGCTATACTAAAAGTTACACCGATCGCAGCAATCAAAGTTTGTCTGAAACGTGCAAAAAGTAATGCCCTGGCTATGTCCGCAATTAATACAAATTTCATTTGGTCAAAATAATTGCTGTGGAAGAATCAATACCAGAAAGGACCTCAATGAGTTTATAATCGTGAAGTCCTACAGAAATTTCCTTTTTTTTTCCATCTTTGAGGGTAACAAACTTACCTTCACTGAGGTAATTGTACGGAATGGTTAATACATTATTTTTTTCAGCTACAATTATATTGGCTTCTACAGAAAGTCCGGGGTATAATAAGCCGGGATTTTTTTTGAAAGAGGCATTTACTGTAAATGTTCTGGATCTTTCATTCATCATTGGATCAATATCCTCCACAATTCCTTCAAAAACCTCATTTCTATAGCTTTCGAGTTTTACAATTATTTTTTGTCCCTGCTTTATATTAATTATGTCAAATTCATCTACCTGTAATTCCATCATAAATTCATTGGCGTCACCAATAATGGCAATTGGAGTTTGCTGGTTTACCATTTCGCCCTTCTCTTTTAAAACAGAATATACTTTACCATCAGCAATACTGCTTACCACGTAATCTGTTAATTGAGTTTTGCTCAGCTTAAGATTCTTTTTAGATTGTTCCGAAAGGAACTTTAACTGCTTTTTCAGTTCAGTGTACTTCAGTTTCAGGCTTTCAAGTGTACTCTTACTGTTTTGATATGATAGTTCGCGCTGCTCCTGTTCCATTTTTGTACCGATACCCTGAGCCCATAATTTGTTTTGACGGTCCAAAAGCAACGAATCAGACTTCAATTTTCTTAAAGCCATTTCTTTTTCTTTATCTAATTGGGCTAGTTTGTCCTGATTATTTGAAAATGCATTAAACTCAGCATTTATTAATGCATTTTCAGAGTTGACCAAAGCGGTTTTATTCTGAATTAACAAAATTGGTGTCCCTTTTTTAATTATGTCGCCCTCTTTAACTAAAATAGATGTGATGATACCGCTATTCATGGCGAACACCTGATATTGATTCCTACTCTTTACAAATCCGGATGAGTATATGGAAGATGTAATAGATTTTACCTGAGGAGTAATTGAGGGTAATTCCTTTCGACACGAACTATTAAATATACAAATTAACAGGACGGTTACAATTAGTATTTTCCCATTTAACATAAGTTAACTTTAAGCAAAATTAAAATATTTAATGATGAATGGCTATGACTTTAATCATTGCACAGATTCAGATTAAAGTTAGGGATTAAATTCAAAAAATACTAAATCTTTGCCATTTAAGGTGAAAATAAATTTCTTCATCCGATCCAAAACTTAAATTTCTTCTGGCAATACTTGAAATATTTGATCCCGTGAAGTCAAAATATTTCTTTTTCCCGGCATATTTTTTTATAACAAGATCAATAAGCAAATACATCGCTTTTGTCTTTTTACCTCTCTGGTCTGATGCACACAGTAAAAAATAGAGCCGATCCATATCTTCAATAAAAAATGCTGCTGCTCTTATTGAATTGTCTTCATATAGCACAGCAAAAAAAGCGGCTTTACGGTTAAATGCCGAATCAATAAGGTTTTTAATATTTGTTCTACATTTTGATACAATATTGGTTTGGTCATGAGTGATTATAAAATCCAAAAATATTTCGGTATCTATAGTTTCTGAATAGGTGAAGGATTCTTTAGTGCATGAATTAATATTACGTTTAACATTCCTATTGTATTCAGATGAAATGGCTTCATAATTATTATCCATTTTAATAACATGATTTACCTTTTTAATATACGAAATGTCTTCCGGTAAATTTGAGGAGCACATGATATCAAATTTTAAAATACCCTGTTTTAGAATTTGAAAAAAGTTATTTACCTCCAATGCTGAAAGAAGTGTATCACCGCTAAATATGCCAAGTTGCTGACAAAGGAGGGGCTGCATTACATAAGGAATAAAAAATTTATTTTTCCGAAAAACGGGCATTACGGCACGATAATCATCCAGGACGATTGCTTTCCATTTAGCGTCCGTAACGGCATCCAGATACCATGTAAGGGCATATACAGACCTGTTTTCTGATAAATTAATGCAGGAGTTCCATTGGTGGTCATCAATCTGATTTCGCATTAATACCTTAAATGCCATAAGAAACATTCATCTTAAGCGTAAATCCGGTCGATTTCATTCGCATATTTTTGAAGGATAACCCGACGCTTTAGTTTCATTGTGGGTGTTAATTCAGCTTCAGTTCCATCATTTCTGGTAGCTTCCCATGTTGATGAAATCAGACAAAATTTTTTAATTTGTTCAATGTGACTGAAGTGTTCATTTACTTTATCAATACAATGCTGGTATCTGGACAATACTTTATCATTTTGGATGATTTCGTCTATTGTTGTCCAAGTAATATGATGTTCTTCACACCAGCCCTTTAAAGCATCAACAGAAGGCACAATCAAAGCAGAAACAAACTTTTTTTGATCCCCAACAACCATAGCCTGCTCAATCAAAAATTCTTCTTTCAGTAAGCTTTCAATTGGGGCGGGGGCCACATATTTCCCGCCTGATGTTTTCAGCAGTTCTTTTTTTCTATCTGTTATTTTTAGATATTTTTTGCCATTTGGTCCATCTACAAAAGTCCCGATATCGCCGGTTTTAAAATACTTTTTCCCATTAACTTCTTTAAAAACAGCAGCGGTTTGTTCCGGTTGTTTATAATAACCCAACATGATATTTGGACCGGCAGCTATGATCTCCCCTTCTCCTTCATTATATTCGCCTTCCGATCTGTCAATGACGATATCACAAATGTCCAGAGGCACTCCTACTGTACCAATTTTATTACTCCCGCCATAATAATGATTTAGAGTTAGTACAGGAGATGTTTCAGTAAGTCCATATCCTTCAGTAATAATAATACCTGCAGCAGAGAAAACTCTTGCTATCTTTGCCGGGCAAGCTGCAGCCCCGGTAGCAATAGCAGTTACATGCCCTCCGAGGGCTTGACGCCATTTAGAAAAAATAAGTTTATCTGCTATTTTCAATTTAATATTGTCTAATACTGAATATTTTTTGCCGTGTTCAAAATTATCGGTCAGACGCAAAGCCCAGAAAAACAGCACTTTCTTTAGCCCCTTCAATGCCAGGCCTTTATTATATATTTTTTCATATACTTTCTCAAGTAGTCTGGGTACAGTGGTAAAGTAATTGGGTTTTACATTGACTAAATCACCATTTTCCCCACCCAGGTTGTCTGTTCCGGTAAAATAAATTTCTGTACCAATTGAAGTATAGACATAAAGCACTGCTCTTTCAAAAATATGGCATAGCGGCAGAAAGCTTAAAACCCTTTCTCCCCTCTTCACTGGTAAAAGATCAGAACAGCTTTCCACATTACTTATAATATTGTAGTGTGTCAGCATCACCCCTTTTGGATTTCCTGTAGTTCCGGAAGTATAAATTATGGTAACTAAATCATTTATATCGATTCCCTGGCTTATGGATTCTACTTTTTCCAGAAGCGTGTCACTCATAAAATCTTTCCAATAGGGACGTCCGTCCTGTTTGTCAAAACAGATAACATGTTTCAGTGAACTGACTTTCTTTTGTGCTAATGACACTTTATCATACAGGTCACCTACCCCAACGAAACATACTTTAACCTCGGCTTCGTTCATTATGTATTCATACTCTCTTGAGCTTATGGTCGGGTACATAGGCACGCCTATTGCTCCAATATATTGAATGGCCAGATCTGTTATAACCCATTCAGGTCTGTTTTTATATACAACCAAACCAACTTTATCACCAGGTATTACCCCTAATTCAAGAAGGCCTGAAGCCAATTTACGGGACAACTCGATAACTTCACCGGTACTATAAAATTTCCAATCAGTTCCAGATCCGGATCCAATAAATTTTTCAACCGGCCCTTCATCAAATTGTTTTGTAATGTAATCGAATAATCTTAAGGCTTTCATGAAATTAATATAATTTTAATATTATTTGATATTAGAAATAAAATTATGTAAATTATAGGGTATACAAAAGGTAAAGATAAATTTTATGCCAGTTTATATCAAAGCTTTGTCTGATTATTTTTATTTTATAAACCGACTATTCATATAAGAAGTACATTTTAAAGGCCTCGTATGAGGTAAAAGAAGTAAAACTTTTGTTTTAATTATTCATTTTACAAATTTATTTTATTTATATATTTGTGCCTATGAAGAACAAAAAGCAAATATCCGGAAATACTTCTGCAAATTCAAATCAATTTAGCGCCGCAGCGTCTCGTTTTCACTGGCATGGCTGGTTCGTCTTTGCCTTAGGAGCCCTGGTATATCTGAATACGATTACACATCAGTTTACACAAGATGATGCGATTGTGATATATGATAATATGTATACCACAAAAGGCATATCCGGGTTAAAGGGATTATTTACGAAGGATACCTTTTTTGGATTCTTCAAAGAGGAAGGAAAGGCAAAACTGGTATCAGGTGGCCGATACAGACCGTTAACGCCAGCGATGTTTGCCATTGAATATCAACTTGTGGGGAAAAACCCGTGGTTAGGTCATTTGGTGAATATTCTTTTGTATGGATTATTGTGTTTAATTTTATATAAATTACTTGAATCTCTGTTCTGTTATAAAAAGGAAACAGAAAACAACAGGTTGTTTGTGCTTGCCGTAGCCTTATTGTATGCCACACATCCTATTCATACAGAAGCTGTTGCCAATATTAAAGGCAGGGACGAAATTATGAGCATGTTAGGAAGTATATTTGCCTTATATGCCCTGATAAAATATATCGATTTAAAGCAAACCAAATATTTGGTTTTATCGTGTATCAGTTTTTTCATAGCCTTTCTTTCCAAAGAAAATACCATCACCTTTCTTGCGATTGCTCCCCTGACCATCTATTTCTTCAGAAATAAAAACATAAAAGATGCCGTATTACAAAGTGCCATACTTTTGATCCCTACTATTTTGTTTTTACTGATCCGGGCTTCGATCCTGGGTAATGATTTTGGCGGCACGCCAATGGAGCTCATGAATAATCCTTACCTGAAATGGGCAAACGGGAATTATATTCCCTTTGATTTGGGGGAAAAGGCAGCGACAATCATTTTTTCGCTTGGAAAATATATTCAATTGCTGTTATTTCCACACCCATTAACCCATGATTATTATCCCAGGTACATTGATATCATGCATTTTAATGACCCTGGAGTTATAATTAGCCTTTTAGTATATTTAATACTGATTTATATTATTATTGCCGGATTCAGGTCCAGGCGTATAGTATCATATGGAGCTGCCTATTTTATCATAACCACTTCCATTGTGTCCAACATTGTTTTTCCTATTGGAACCAATATGTCTGAAAGGTTTATGTTTATGCCTTCACTTGGCTTTTGTATGATCATCGCCTTTTTGTTAGAAAAGTACATTTTAGAAAAATGGGGGAAAAAGATATTTTTTGGAGTTTTAGGAACAATAATCGTTTTATACTCTTTGAAAACAATTACAAGAAACCAGGTTTGGGAAAGTGATTTTACCTTGTTTACTACGGATGTAAAAACTTCAGCCAACAGTGCAAAAGTATTAAATGCGGCAGGTGGGGCACTAACCACTGAAGCGTTTAAAGAAAAAGATCCGGCAAAAAAACAGGAAATGCTGCAACAGGCGATTGTGTATTTAAATCAGGCAATTGAAGTTCATCCAACTTATAAAAATGCCTATCTTATCATGGGTAATGCCTATTATTACCTGCAGGATTATGAAAAAGGAGCCAATGCCTATGAAAAAGCGCTTCAAATAGACCCTGATTTTAAAGATGCCCATTCAAATCTGGCAATAACGCTGCGGGATGCCGGACGTAAAGCAGGGGAGGTAGAAAACAATCTGGAAAAATCCGAATCCTATTTGATGCGGTCTTACCAATTATCACCTCAGGATGTTGAAACATTAAGATTACTGGGCGTTGTCAATGGAATTAAAGGGAATCATACTGAGGCTATAAAATACTTTGAAAAAGTAATTCAAGCTGAGCCCACCAATGCCAATGGTTATTTAAATTTAAGTAATGCTTACAGGAATGCCGGTGATACAAACAGTGCTGAAAAGTATATGCAAAAAGCAATTCAGATTGATCCTGATATCCTAAAAAAACAGGGACAATAGTACATTGACCAAGATTTGTCTGTAATTTGCATTTTTAAAGATTGAACAATACTTAATAAAAGTGTTATAAATCTTTACATATACATTTAGATTAAATGCTATGCCTTCAAATATTTACAGGTTTTATGTCTTATTAATTTTACTGGAATGCGCTTTTTCCTTTAGTCTCCAGGCTCAAAGCGATCTGGAACGAGAAGATCGCTGGGTAGATTCTATCATGAGGCAAATGACACCAGACCAGAAGATTGGACAGATATTTATGATCAGAACCTATTCCAGAGGGAATGCTGCTGAAGAACAAATCATTTCAGAATTTATTAAAAAGTACTATATAGGTGGAATTTGTTTTTTTCAGGGTTCACCGGTTGTTCAGGTGAATCTCATTAATAAATACCAGCAGATGTCTTCGATTCCAATGTTTATGGGAATTGACGGAGAATGGGGTTTAGGAATGAGATTCCCCAAGGAATCCATTTCATTTCCAAAACAACTCATGTTGGGAGCCATACAAAACAACAAGCTAATATATGAAATGGGCAGAGAAATTGCCCGGCAGTGTAAGCGGACCGGTATAAATATCAATTTTGCCCCATCGGTTGACATCAACAACAATCCTTCAAATCCAGTTATATATGACCGGTCTTTTGGGGAAATGGCCCAAAATGTAGCTGCAAAGGGCTATATGTATATGAAAGGCATGGAAGATGAAGGCATTATCGCCTGTGTCAAACATTTTCCAGGGCATGGTGATACTAATGTGGACTCACACGAAGATCTTCCTGTTTTAAACCATAATCTTGACAGACTTGAAGAAACTGAGTTTTATCCTTTCAGAAGATTAGCAAGCCAGGGTGTAAGTGCCCTCATGATCGGGCATCTTCAGGTCCCTATTCTTGATGAAAGGCCCAACCGTCCTACTACGCTTTCCAGCAAAGTGATAAAAAACATAATCCGGGAGGATATGGGTTATACCGGTCTACTCATCACCGATGCCATGGATATGAAAGGAATAACCCGGTATTTTCCCAATGGGTATGCCGAAGCAGAAGCATTTTTAGCCGGTAACGATATCATTTTATTACCTGAAAATCTGGAAAAGGCCATCAAAGCCATTAAAGATTATTTAAGCAGCGGCCAAATTACAGAAGGCCGGCTTAATGAAAGTGTGGAACGAATTTTAAGGGCCAAATACAAAATAGGCCTGAACGTTCCCAAACAGCATAAAATTAGCGGCTTACCTAAGGAATTGCTGGATAACCAATCCAAGGCTATAAAACAAAAGCTCACAGAGGCAGCGATCACGGTTTTATCGGATGAAAACAACATTATTCCTATACGCCGAACTGATTCACTGCATCTTGCCACGCTTAGTGTAAATACCAGCAGGAAAACTAATTTTCAAGAAAGAATTGACTCTTATTTCAATGCCCGGCATTACCAAATCATGCCCAACAATATAAGTGTTGAATCCAAACAACTGATACAAACGCTATCTCAATTTGATATTGTCATTATTGGAATACATACTTCCGGTCGCCAGAATGATTTTTCAAGAGAAATTCCCGACTCCCTTTTAAGTTTTCTTAAGGAGTTGCATTCAAAAACGAAAGTTATTGTGGTATTGTTTGGGAGTCCATATTTACTGCATCATCTCAGTTTTTCCAATTCGTTGATTTTAAGTTATGATAATGATGCCATTACACAAGATGTAACTGCCCAATCCCTATTTGGTGTCAATGCCATTACAGGGAAGCTGCCCGTTGGAGTAGCGGGGAAATGGAAAGCAGGGTATGGCATTGATAAAATATCTCAGGGTACTCTGGGTTATGCTTTACCTGAAATGGTGGGTATGAGTAGTGATTCGCTGCAAAAAATAGACAGTATCATGGCTGATATGATCAAACTGAAAGCAGCACCCGGCGGACAGGTATTAATAGCAAAAGATGGCAAGATCATTTTTCAAAAATCATATGGCAGGTTATCGCAAGATGGCAATATTGTAAGTGATCAAACGATATATGATATTGCTTCCATTACAAAAATTCTGGCAACCACCTTATCGGTAATGAAATTATCAGAGGAAAATAAACTCAGCATTTATAATCCGCTTCGAAACTACATACCCGGTATAGATAGTACCACCAAATCAAATATTATTGTTGCAGATATTATGGCGCACCAAGCCCGATTACTGCCATGGATTGGATTCTATGAAAAAACCACATTGGACAGTAAAAGCTTGTCTTATAATCCCAAATATTACAGGAGTATTCTTCAAGACAGTTTCAACATACCGGTGGCAAAAAATATGTTTATGCGCACTGACTATAAGGACACCATTTATCAGGCGATATACAACAGTAAATTAAGGCAATGGGACAATTATAAGTACAGTGACCTGGGATTTTATTTAATACAAAAAGTGGTTGAGGGACAATCCGGAATGTCGCTTGATGCCTATACAAAAAAACATTTCTACAGGCCATTGGGACTAAAAAATACAGGATTTCTGCCCCTGCAGCATCATTTTGCGGAAAATATTGCTCCCTCCGAGATTGATCACTATTTCAGGTTCCAAACTTTGCAGGGACACGTACACGACATGGGTGCTGCCATGTTAGGGGGCGTTGCAGGACATGCGGGACTTTTTTCATCCGCTGAGGAAATGGCTGTTTTAATGCAAATGTTGCTCAATAAAGGCCATTACGGCGGTAGGCAATTTCTAAAAGCTGAAACGATTGACTTGTTTACAAAAAGGCATGCCAGATCAACCAGAAGGGGAATTGGATTTGATATGAAGGAGCTTGACCCTTCAAAACCTAAAAGTATGTCGTCGCTGGCGCCTAAAACAACATTTGGGCACACAGGATTTACGGGAACCGCTGCCTGGGCAGATCCAACCAACAATATTGTTTACATATTCTGTGCAAACCGTACATACCCCAACGGTAATAATCAATTATTTAACAAAAAGGATTATCGAAATAAAGTACAAGCCGTTATTTACAAATCGCTACTATCAAATATCGGGCAGCCCTATTTGTAACCTCCTTTGCTTTCGAAGTACATATGCAGTGATTATTTGCGTTTGGGAATACATTGGTTGCCTACCGGTTACAATATATCTTGTTGACCCGGGACTGAAGCAGTGTGAAGGCCAATTGGACTTTAACCCAAAATACGCATTAGAAATTTACTGTGAGAATATCTATACGAGATATATATTTGAAAACTGCCCAGCCAGGATCCGTTTGCCGTGGTTCCTTCCTAATCGAGTGAAATCGTTCACTATGTCCATCACAGTCACTTCGTAGCCGCCATCTGTTTAGTTAAGTATTAATGTATTTGGTCGAAGTCAAAGATTTCGACCAAATCAAAAGTGGGGATATACTGTGTGAGATCGAAGTCGGAGACTTCGACCATCTGATTTATATTTTTGTCTTTGACGGTGCCTTTGCCCTTCAATCGGTTGTTTTTCCGTGTGGGCTGGTGTGATTTTTATTCCAGCGGGTTTATTTCTATGCATGGTGAAACGTCTTTTGGTTTCCTGTACTTCTTCGTACTCCAAAGTATTGTCTACCACATCGAGGACGGACATAAAATGAAGGCTAGCGGGCTCGTAGATGTCGCTTTCTCGCCAAACCTGGACGATGATCATGGTCCATGGTGTGGGTGCTGCATTAGACATAGGCAGGGTGTGGGTAGTGAACTGCTCCTTGTCGGTGCGGTTGCAGGGGATGGTTAGTGCCGGTTCGTAATGGGCTATTTGTGCGTCGAAATCCAGGTGAAGGTAGCCGATGCGCACGGTCTTTTTGTCGCCGCCTTTGGCTTTTTCCCACAGCAAGGCGCGGTTTAGTTTGAAGGCATTTGGGGCGGAAGCGTATTGAATCAGGGCTTCTTTATAGTGTTTTGTTTTTTTGGAATATATATTTAGTCTTCGGAATGCCATTTGAGATTCCGGGTCTTTAAGGCCGTTGTTGAGTTGTTTAAAGCCTTTGGGCTGGGTGTTGTCGGCGCGCAGGGTGTTGATCATCGCGGACATTACTTCCGGTGGATATTTGTGGTTGGTAAAACCTTTGGTGAAGGACATCAGGGCTTTGCGAAATAGTTGTCCGGCGCGGGATGCCACTGCAAATTCGGATTGGTTTTTACGGGTTTCTTCGTACTGGGGTGCGGTGCGCATTTTATGGAGGTCTACTGCTCCTATAGCGCGGAGGACCCATTTACCTTTTAATTTGTAACTGACTTTACCACCCAGTTTTCCGTGAAATTTTATAATGCTTTTATTCTTTGCCATGATTTTATAGTTTTTAAATATTCGAATAACGAAGGGATTGGTAAAATGTGTGTGTTTTTAGGGGATTTTAACATTTTAATAGGTTGATAATATTGGTTTATCTGATTGAATCTCTTGTTTTATTGATGGAAATGGGGTGTATCGTGTTGTTAAATTGGGCTTAGAAGATATAAACGTTATTCTTTGATGAGTTCGAAATCATTTTGTCACGATTTTTGCGGTTTTGGGCAAAAATCCCGCCAAAATGGAGCCTACTTTATTTGAAAACCCCGGGTTGAAACCCTGGGCTATAGCTATGACACCCTTACAAGGTTTTAATTTCCTAAACTTCTACCCTGTTTAATATTTATTGTTTTGTAAATATATTTGGTTGTATCGAAATCAGGCAAAGTGAATATACTACTGAAACAAACCATTTCGGACTGAGGCAATACAGGTGGTATATTGTAAAATTGGAGGGGGTTTATTGATAAGGTGTCCATAGGTTATCTACGGCTTATCTATGGCTTATCCATAAGGTTGGGTCGGCACAACGTCGGGACAACCTCGGGACAACCCCATCTAAGGGGTTGATTTTGTGGGAATTATGAACGCTGGAAAACAAAGGGATTTGGGGGTGAATTTGAGTAGGAGTTAATTCCCGAAGATATCATTTTGTCACGATTTTTGCGGTTTTGGGCAAAAATCGCGACAAAATGGAGAATAGGTTGTTTGAAATACCCGGGTTAATCCCCTGACTGGAAACAGGATTATTCATAAGGTGTCCATAGGGTATCTATGGCTTATCTATGGCTTATCCATAAGGTATGGTCGGGACAACCTCGGGACAAGGGTTGTTTTTATGGGTAGTTGAAGGTCATTTTATCTTGAGGATTCAGAAGGTGAAAAGTGGGGTTTAATTTTTATTTCAAGTGAAAACTTTGGCATTCTTTTTATTATCTATGCTCCTCAATTTGACAGTAGGCTAAGCCTAGCATATTGAAGAGATTGAATGAATTTTGCGGTTTAAATACAATTAAGGTTAAAGTTAATTATTACAATAATAAGAATATTATTTATTTTTATCTAAAATAATCAATTGTATTAATTCCATGAAAGAAAAAATTGAAAACTATATTATATGTAACAGCTGTAAAGTAGGTGGATATGACTATTGCCCAGAATGCTTAGGAGCGGGCGGCTACACTATTAATTTAGCGTCATATTCTAACTTATCATTTGGAAATTGTAATCAGCATGAATGATTTATATTTACTCTTCAAAATAATTTCTGAGTGTTTAATTCTCAACTTGTTTGAACCAAACTTTAATTCAAGGAGTAATATGCCAATAGAAATTTCCATAATAAATGAAGATATTTTTGAAAGTGAATTTGCATATCTACTCCATTGTATCGATAATAATCCCAATCACTTAATTTTAACTGGTGGAAGTATAAAAGTAGGTTATGATACAGTTGATACCTTTTTAAGAGATAACATTTCCATAATTCGCATTAATGTTAAAGATAGAAGTGCAAGATTTTCGAATTATCTCATAGATATAAATGGCAATAGTTACCATTGTTTACTTTCATTATTGGAAAGTGAATTAAATGTTCACTTTATGAATACAAAGGCAATGTATCATAAAAAAGCACATAAAGTAAATGAGTCGTTTTGCGTAGAAGGATTTATTATTGAGACCAATTATAAATCTGTAAAAACCATCACTGAGGAAGAATATAAAATTATTTTAGAAAATAAATATATTTTTTACAATAAAGAATACTATCTAAAGTATCATGAAGAAAAATATAGTGATTTATATGAATTTCAAGGGTTTAATGATGTCACATGTCATATTAGAGATTTGAATGGTGAGGATTATATTATTTTTATTGAATTTTCATTGTTTGAGCAGCTTCAATTAGACGATTTGAAAGGAAAGATACTAAATTTTTATGGATCACTTTATAATGATTTAGAACTTGACATAAAGTTGTTACAGGTGGATAAAATTATAGTTTTATAAAAAACCAGATGGCAATCAAGAAGACGGCCCCACCATCTAAAACTGAAGGGGTGTGCCTCTCCTACCCCCGTACGTATTCATTCACATAACTACTAGCCGTTGTTTTTGGTTTATCACTTTCGGATTGAAACCGTATGCTTCGATGCCGTGGCATGGCATTCGTCCGTCTCCGTTCGTAAATCATAGATGTAGCAGGTATATGATGGTCTTACTTCTTCGGTTTCAAATTAAAAATTTGGAATAATACAGACGTATGCACAGCCTACGCCTATCGGGGGATTAGAGGTATCACTACATTTAATTTTGATAAAGTTAAAGTAAAATTATTGACCTGTACTCTTTCAGTAAATAACTTATTAATTTCTGATTCACATTTTTTAAAGTACCACACACTAAAAGATACAATTGTTTCAACAAGAAATATAAAGTTGCACATTTTATTGAATAAAATAATAGAATAGCTATTTGGGAGTTTCCTGCCAACCATTCAACATATCGTAAATGCATGTCGATAAAAATTACTTACAAAGCTTAAAATGTTGCAAATTTAAACATAAGTATAAGGCAAATAAGCTATAGGATTGTAACTTTTATTGATTAACGGCGGAGGGAAATAAAGATTATAGAAAATGGATAAATCCATTACTATAAAACGTAATTATTATATCCCACGGTTAAAACCGTGGGCTACATTGAAAATGTAAACACATCATCGTTTTTACAGTTGTTATAAACAAAATAATTAATTGTAACATGTCGCATACCTACATTAAAATCTGGATACACGCCATATGGTCAACAAACATGCGCGAGCCATTGATTCATCAAAATGTGGAACATAAAATCTACCAATATATCACAGATCAATTGCGTGAACAGGGTTGTCCGGTCCGAATCATCAATGGCATGCCTGACCACATCCATTGTTTATTTCAGCTCTGCTCTTCAAAATCAATAGCAGAAGTCATCAAACAGGTAAAAGGCAGCAGTTCACATTTTATTAATCAGAATAATATTATCCCGGATAAATTTTCGTGGCAAACAGGTTACTCCGCTTATTCGGTTTCTGAATCAGCAGTTGAAAAAGTGTGTGAATATATCAGGAATCAGGAATTACATCATCTTAAAAAAAGTTTCCAACAGGAATATGATGAATTTATCAAATTATATAATCTGGATAAAACGATTCATGGTTAGCAATGAAACCGCCATTACAATATTTAACCCGGCTTTTGTGCCTGTGGGGCCAATATGTGATATTAGTTAAAATATTACAATATCATTGGGATAGTTAATTAGGATAATATACCGGACGGGTCGTGCAGGTAACATTCGCGGCCCTGGTCAAAGTCGCAGATTCCTGAAAGTATATCAAAAACAATATTGAAATCAGTAAAAGGGATTATCTTCGTAGGAAGGAGCTGAAAAACGGACAAATGAAATCTGTATACTGTAAGCATCCGACCATCCGCATATTGCAACCCGCAATTTGATAAGTTCCTTTTGTAGAATAAATAATTTACTGCGATACGACAAAGAACAAATAAATGAGTGGGTCTCAGAGTGGGAACTGTTGGTGAGCGAGAGTTTCTTTTCGATTGAAGGATTTTTCAGGAAAAAAACCGTTCGTCGCAGTTTTTAACAGCGATGCATACATTAAGCATCGATGATGCCATAAAAGACAAAGCTAAATTGAAATAGTCAAGGTGAAACAATACATTTTTTATTAACTTTGGTCAGAAAATGTAGATAAGTAAAAAATGTCCATAAATTGGTAATTAAAATGTCTTACACCTTCTGTTCATTAAAGGGAGAATTAATTTCTTAAATTAAGTTATAATTGAGTTGAAATTAAAAATTAAGTTATGAAAACTGTTTTTTATAGAATTATATTGGGCGTAATTATAACCTTCTTTGTACTACTAATCTTAAATAAACTTATGGGTATTGATAATAATTTCGTTGAAATGACCTTTACAGCAATTGTGATAGTTTTGTGTGGGCAATTCATGTTTATGTTTTTCAAACCTTATAAATTCAAATAAAGAACAATCAGAATCCATAAAAGGCATTTCATTGAACAGGGCAACAGGGGGTTCAAATTAAAAATTTGGCATCACACAGACGTAAGCACAGCCTACACCTTGCGGGGGGTTCACGATAAACTAAGCCTTGTTTTTTGCTCTTCCGGCAAAGTATTTTGAATTTACGATCAGCAAACCAAAAGATTCGCCGTCTTCTTTTTGGGTTTTGGCATGGTGGGCTCCGTGGGCACGGAGAATAGCCCGACTGTATTTATTGTCCAATTGTCTAAACCATTTAAACCTTTGGTGTATATACACATCATGGATAAGAAAGTAAATAAGTCCGTAAATTGAAATGCCGATGCCAATAAACAAAACCCATCTATAATCCATAAACAAAGAGCCAACGATATAACAAATCATACTTGGAATAGCAAACACCAAAAAAAACAGGTCATTTTTTTCAAAAAAACCCTCCTTTTCATAATGGGGTTTATGGTGATCCTCATGCCAAATCCATAACCAACCGTGCATCAGGTATTTATGTGCTGACCAGGCTACAAATTCCATACAAAGTATCGTCACTAAAGTGATTGCCACATAAGTTAATATCAGCATAAAGTATATAAATTTCAATTCAAACAATGAAATTAGAAAAAGGATTAAAAAAAATTATAAATATCCCCTATTTTATTTTAAACGGAATTTTGTAAATTTTGCTTAATCCGTTTTCAGCCTGCATGATGTAATTTTGCATGATACCTATATCTTTAAAATCCATACTTTTAAGGGTATTCCGTTTACTTGTAAAATAAAGTAATTCATTTTTTTCGTCATAGAACGGACAATATTCCATCATTTCGGTGTTGATATTGTTCCCTAAATTTAAGGCTTTGCCCCAACGGCCATCCGGCATCTTTGATGAGATGTAGAGGTCTCCACTTCCAAAGCCATCGGGAGTTTTATATTTGGTAAAAAGTAAAAAATCTTCATTTTGGGTTACAAAAGCATTAAATTCATATCCAGCTGAATTAACGGTGGTATCCAACAAAACGGGTGAAACATATCCGGTCTCCAACCATTTGCAAAAATAAATATCGTCTTTACCCAATCCGTCGGGCTTTACAGCGGTAAAATAGAGGTTATTATTTTGCGATAAAGTGGGGTAAAATTCATCGTAAGAAGTATTAACGGGCGCACCCAGGTTTATTGGCTGGGACCATTTATCCTCTTTATTTGCTCTTTCAACGTACCAGATATCATAATCTTTCGCCGCAGTTGAGTCTTTAGAAATGGGTTTGTTCGAAACAAAATACAATCTATTATTATTGGGAGAAAGGAAAGGTTCAAGATAGGAAAACCTGTCAGAAAACTCCACTAATTCCGGTTCTGTCCAGATTCCATTAAGCTTTTTCATCCAGGCGATTTGGGATATTTCCTGAAACGGGCTTTGAACTGTAAAGTACATCTCCTGATTATCGGCAGAAATGGTAAAATCCCTGAGATTATAAAATTGTGTAAACTTTTCATTTGCCAGTTGAACTCCAGGCGCACTCTGACCAAAAAGCAATACATAATAAAACAAAAAAGTAAAAAATAAAGTAAAAGCAGGTTTCATAATACAAATTATTTACAATCCCAAAATACGCATTAGAAATTTACATAAATATAGCCATTTAGTACCCGACATAAACAGTATAAAGATACAGTTGTCAAGGCAAAGGTTGCATGGTATGCTGTTAATTTATAAAACCATTTAAAAAATGAAAAATCGATTGGAGTTTCAACCTAATTCTTCACAACTTTTCTGTAAAAACTGCCCTTATCCGTCAGAATTACCAGTAAATATATGCCTGGGTCCAAATGGCCAACATCACACGATGTTGTGTTAAACTCCTGAATCAGCATGCCATTCAACTGAAACAGGCTAATCCGTTTGACAATTGTATTTTCTATCCGGACCAAAAAAGACGTTGAAAAAGGGTTTGGGAATACAGTGATGTCACTGAATATTGTATTCTGTTCAAAAGAAGGTGGATAATATTCGTAGGCTCCAATATCGATCGTGTTTATCACTTGTCTTGCGGCAACACTGCAAGTATCTACATAGACATGCTCAGCCATTAAAGTGTATCCACCTATTTTTTTGTTGATTGGGGTGCCGGCATCAATAGCCGGGGAATTTGATTTAAGGTTGTAATTGTAATTGGTTTCGTCGATAAAATTAAATGTGGCTAAATCAGGGCTCACGATATTATTGGAAGAATCCAAAACAGCAGGGTTTCCAATAATTAAACCAGCAGTTGCTGCCCCTGCAAGAATATTGTTTTTTAAGTAAACCGTGTCTGTTCCCCCCGCTATATGGATAAAGCTGCCTTTAGATTTTTTATTTATAAAAGTGTTGTTGCAAATCCACATGTGATGTGGCGCAGGATTTGTGAGGCCTTCCAATCCATAGCCCAACAAATTGGTATTTGCAGACAGGGGGCCCTGTTCAATAATATTTCCAACTAATACCAATGTACCTCCATTAGGAATATCAATGGTCCGGCTATCGATGCTGTTTTCATTTGAAATTCTATTGTACATAATCATATTATACGTTGCCCTGCTTTTTAGCTCATGCCCTTCTGCAATGGCATCGTGGCTGTAATTAAATCTGAAAATCAGTGTATCAATATGATTTATGTACACGTTGTGCTGGTATCCGGGATTGGAATTGCTACCGCCGTTAAAAAAGTCAGAATATTCAATCGTCGTTTTACAATTCAGTATGTTTCCGCATAAAATGCCCATTTCATTATTTCTAAAGGTACAAAAAGCAATATGGAGGTTTTTACCTTCCTGTCTAATGCCTGCACCATTGTGGTCTTTCACCACAGCGTTTGCAAATTCAATATTTTCAACTTTGATATTTGAGCCACTGATAACAAAAATACCTTTGCCATTAGAGACATCGTTGGCTATGGTACTCCCAGCTTCCAATCTGGGTCTACCACCCACTCCTACTATGTATAAATTATCTTTGGACCAATTCACTTGTTTGTCATTAAAATACACTGCAAAATCAATTTGGACGGTATCACCACTTTGAACCAGGTGCATCACTTCACTACAATATTTATAAGCTCTTGAAGGCCCTACATGCCATACTGTAGCCCAACATGAACCAAAATAAGTGCAATTCAGCATGATCAATAGTAATGTCTTACCCATTTATAAAAATTTGAAATTTTACAATTATTACAGATACTACCCAAATTTAGAATAAATACTACATTAATCAGCGTCAAAGACTATAATAAATCGATTTTTCTGTTCACATATTAAATACAAACCGATATTCTGACTTTATTGTGTACGCGAAACTTATTGCGGCCGAAATCGCTTTGGAATCCATATATCGCCGCAATACGTGTAAAACTGTAAGGTAAAAACATGATTTACCTATTCCGCCATCCGGTCCGTGTAGTATTCATTGTGCTGTAACTCCGACTCCGCTGTGCCTTTAAAAGTTTACCAATGCGATCAGGGGAAAATAGCAAATATGTGGATAAATTTATAACTAAATATTTCGCGATTTGACGTGCATGATGGCATACCAAACTTTATACAAAAGACATACATTTATTTAGCAGATTCCAGTCTATAGCCCAATCCATGCACCACAATAATGGCGAGTGAAGGGTCACCAGCCAGTTTTTTTCTTAAGCGAGATACAAATACATCGATGCTTCTTCCCACTAATACCCCTTCATCTGCCCAAACCATTTGCAAAATAAATTCACGTTCCAGAAGTTTTCCAAAATTTGCGGCAAACAACTGCAGCAATTTGGTCTCCCTGTAGGTCAGGCTATATTGATTCTCTCCGCAAACAAGCAATTGATTTGACGTATCCAATTTAGAGTTGCCAAATTTAAGCCATACCATATCCTTATCCAGGGGCAATTCCGTTTTATTTTTATTTTTCAAAAAATACCACCATGCTGCAATGCCCCATAAAACAAGAACAACAATCAAACTCATTAAAAACCATACAGGTGTGGTTTTGGCGGTCTTTAAAAATGACAATTCAATAAAATGACAGCCTTCAGGCATATCCCTGCCCTGGCACGCCACTTTCGCATTATCAGAAAATTCAAGATAATTATACCCAAGGTCAATCATTCCATCAGAACACCGGCGAACTTTTACGTCATAGGGCTGACGAATCTGATGCATTTCAAAGGCCTCATGCAATAACTCCGGTAATCGTTCATAACTAAAAGACTGGTTTAATTGTAATTGCCACGTGCTTCCTTCCGTTTTTTCAATTGCCGGAATTCTGCTGGTACTATCGCCCGATAAACGAAGAAGATTATCTGCCGTCTTTCGCAATGCCAGGTTAATTTTTTCCTCCGGAAGCTCATTAATTGCAAATAGATCTACCGTGATATACAGCCATGATAAAAAAACCAAAAAGCTCAGGAATATAACCGCCCTTATAAAATAATTCCAAAAGTACATGCTGCAAAAATAAGGTGTTTTTATCAACAGTCCATAAATACTTTTATTTCTCACGTAATTGCCGGTGGCCTGCACCAAAAACCAACCACGTCAGCACTCCAATTTATCGCAGATGACTAAAAATGAAGCCTATTTATTTTCAAATAAAAAAGAAACCGTTTTATACAATTTCAGTTTATTTTATCAGAAATGAACCTAACGACCGGGATTGGAAAATTTAAAGCTGAAGTGGTTTTATTCCGGAAGGGATTGGGCAGAAATGCAGGAAATTAGTCTGTTCAACGATCTTGAAACCACTAAACTTAAACCTAAAATACTATGCTTGCCACATCTACTCTATTAATGGCACATCACCGGATTTTTAAGTGCCTCAAAAAAATTAAGCTCCAAAGGCAATACAGACATCAGTCCGCGATAAATGAGGTAAGCCCCCATGATAAAGGAGATTACAGGATACAATTTTTTAAGTGACACCCGCACCGAAGAATTGACCGCCTGTTGTCCGATTGAAATTAAAATCATGCCCGGGAAGGTTCCCAGTCCAAAAAAAAACATAAAGCCCATAGCGCCCCAAATATTGCTTAAAGAGATGGCCCCGGCAATGGCTATATACACCAAACCACAAGGAAGGAAACCATTTATCGTACCCAAATAAAGCAGGGGGACATTTTTACTTTTATGGAGTAAACGAGACAACGTGCCACTGATATAAGTATATACCTTTCTTAAAGCGGGAAAATCTGAAATAAGCTGGTCCGGGTTTATTGAAAACAGAGCAAAAATAATCATTATTGCCCCCAACCCTACGGAAACGAACCTTTGCAAACCGCTCAGGGAGATTGCACTGCCCAATAAGCCAAATAAAATGCCCAGGGCAATATAACCTATAGTCCGGCCGAAATTGTATAAAAATGCAGACCCAATGGCTGGGAGTCCTTTTTGCCCTTTGTTAGAAATTACAGCTAAAGCTAAAGGGCCGCACATCCCTATACAATGCAGGCTGCCAAAAAAACCAAGGGTAAAAGCTATCCAGTACAATACTTTAAAAAATTAAATGATAATCGTTTCCTCGTAATAATATGGCTTACCATCCTGAGTCCAATCGAGTTTAATTTTCCATTTGCCTTTACTCAGCGTATCTACAGGAATAAAATATTGCAGGGATTTTTTTAATTCAAAATCGTACTTCACATCTGCCTTTTGGGAAGCCGGATTGTATAATAAAGCCGTTCCTTTCACCACACTGGTACTATCCCCCGGAAATACAATTGAAACTTTACCCGTTTGTTTGTCATTTTCTATTTTAACACCAATTTTTAAAGCTGATGTATTGGTAAGTTTGTCGTAGTGCTCCTGGTATTTTAAATCTTCGTCGTAATAATTATCCATTACAAGACTATTTTCAACTTGTCTGGATTTAAATAAAACAAAGCCGAGCGTTGCAATAAATAAAATAAAAAAAATTGTCAGCCCTGTGCCCCAATTAAATCTCATGTTTTATCGAATTATTGTGATAGAAAATACATGCTATGAATACAACAAAAAGTCAAGTTACAGGTTCAATTACTTAATGGGGCCAAAAAAAGTGGTTTTGACTTTAGTTATCAACTTCCCTTCTTGATAAACACCCACAATAATTTTATTTTTACCGCTTACCAATTGGTCTTTGGGAATTTTAATAAATACAGCTCCTTCTGATTTATTATTTTTTTCCACTGAAGGCGTTTTGCCCCCTACCATTTCAAAGGTTCCGGTTGCAGGTTGCATCATCCTGAATTCAAGGTTTAAGGTTTCTGCTGTTTTATTAATTAACTGGTAGTTGTACAAATTACTCACAGTGCCATCCTTTTGTTCCTGAGACAGCAGGCCTCCAGTCCGTAGTAATAATACTTCTACATCAGACCTCAGGCTAAACAGCAATACTTCCACTGCAATAAGCACCGTCAAAACAGCAGTATAAGCTATAGTTCTGGCATTAAATAATTTATGGGTTCCCTTTTCAATACCTTCTATACTATCAATTCTGATCAGGCCTTCGGGGCGATTTACTTTTACCATCACTTCGTCACAAGCGTCCATACATGCGGTACAATTGACACATTCCAATTGTGTCCCGTTCCTGATATCAATGCCTGTGGGGCAAACGTGAATACATAATTTACAATCAATGCAATCTCCCAGCTTTTGCTGAATGCCAGTAATATATTCTGCAGAAATACCAGCATCTATGGTTTCGAGTGATTGTGATGTCGTTTTATTTTTTTGTATTTTTCCTCTGGGTTCACCCCTTACAAAATCGTATGCAACCACTAAAGAACGATTATCCAGCATAACACCCTGCAGCCTACCATAAGGACAAATGGTTGTGCATACCTGTTCTCTAAGCCGGGCAAAAACGATATAAAAAACAAAAGAAAAAATAATCATGGCTATAAAGCCACTTGTATGCATGGCGATGGGCTCGAAAATAATATTTTTAACCGCATCCATGCCAATGATATATGCCAGGAAAGTGTTGGATATTAACACAGCAATCGTAAAAAATACGGCATGTTTTGCCAGTCTTTTTATAACCTTATCTGTATTCCAGGGTGCGGCATCCAGTTTTTTCTGGGCGTTATAATCTCCATCTATCCAATATTCAATCTTTCGGTAAATCAATTCCATAAAAACGGTCTGGGGGCATATCCATCCGCAGAACAGTCTTCCAAAAACAACGGTAAACAAAATAATAAACACCAATAAAATCAGCATGCCTATGGCAAAAAGATAAAAGTCCTGCGGGCCAAAATGCATGCCAAATATGATAAAATTTCTTTCGAGGATATTGAACAGAACAAAAGGCTCTCCATTTACTTTAATAAAAGGCAGTCCAAATAAAACGGCAAGAAAAACCCAGGACAACCACGTTCTATAATTGGTATATTTTCCGGAAGGCTTTTTAGGGTAAATCCAGATTCTTTTTCCGCTTTTATCAACAGTTGCTATTTTATCCCGAAATTGTTCACTGTCCTGAACATTTGTTGAATTTGACATGATCAATACTGATTTAGCTGTAAAAATAAATTAAATGAGGAGAAATAAATGTAACTAAAGTCTCATAAAAACAAGTGCAGTTTAATAAACTTCCACCTGTATGCCTTGCTGTTTCCGGTGTATTGATTTGCATAAAAGGAAAACAAATAAATTACTTCGCGTTAAAACAAAAAACGGCATTATTGCACCCAACCTAATCCGATTCTTTTTAATAATCCAAAGATACCCTACTTTCATTTAAACAGCAATATACCATAAACACTTTAAATATGGACAAGGCATATATTGATTAAACATTTTTGAATCGATCTATATTAACTTAACTCAGATCATCTTAGTTAAGGTTACCCTCATTTTCATTAAATTTCAATCACCTCAAAAAAGTAATTTTATTTGAAGGTGTTTTCAGGCAAATAAAATATAAAGACTAAAAATTTTCGCGTTCGTCAAAATTTATATTAAAATATATAAAAAACTGACTTAATTAAAAAAACAGGGGAAAAAGTTTTACATTTTCCCCCTGTATTGACTTAGGCTATTTTTTAGGTTCCTCCGTTTTTACACCGGAGGTGTCTTTGACTGCCGTATTTAGATTTGAAGTCGTATCGGTAGAAGTCGTATTTGCTGCTGTTTCTGTCGCAGGGTCATACAAGGTACCTTGTGCTTCCTTTTGATTCGGTGGATTTGTGCCCTGTAAGGACAATATGTAACTGGCTACTTTTTGCATTGCTGCCGGTCTTAGTTGTTCTTTCCAGGAGATCATACCTTTTTCCGGTACCCCATATTTAATAGTCGTGAACAGGTTATTTATACTTCCTCCGTGGATCCAGTATTTATCTGTAAAATTAGGTCCAACACCTCCTTCCCCTCCCTGGCCGTGACAAACGGCACAGTTTGCAATATAAATTTCTTTTCCCTGGGCCAGATCACCTTCGGCTGTCAGTAAGGTTACGGTTTTTTCATCCACTGCATCTGCTTGTGTGGCAAGAAATTTGGCTTTTTCAGCTTCTCCCAGCTCCATTGCAGCAATATATTCCTGGGCCTGATCGGGGCCTTTGTCTGAAACATGATAATAGTAGAGATAAATCGCTGCCCAGATTATGGTGCCATAAAACAACCATAACCACCAAGGAGGAAGAGAATTATCCAGCTCACGGATACCGTCATATTCATGTCCGAGGTCAATATCCGCTTCCTTATCCATTGGTACAAGATTCCATGATTTTTGTGAAATTTTATCCCAAAGTGTTCCGGTTGCTGAGAGATTTGCTTTTTCAAGCACTTCCGGCCCATATTTCTCCAGTAATTTAATTCTTTGAATTTCAATCAAAGCCCAAATGAGGTTCAGTCCAGCCAGAATAACTCCGATTAATACCAACACAGCAAGTATCAAAAGTACATTATTATAGGCCAAACTTAATACATCAGGTGATTTCACAGGTACCCCGTCAGCCGGGGCTGCAGCTTCCTGGGCATAAACGCCTACTGCGCCTAACAAACCTGTGATATAAATTAGTATTGTTAATAAAAGCTTCTTCATCTTTTTATTTTGTTTATTGATTAAGATAATTATAAAATGGGGATGGTTTTTTTGCTATTCATCCTCCAGAGGAAGGTTTTCCATTCTTTTGATCACCGCATTATTTTTTCGGAATGCCATCCAGGCGCCCACTGAAAAAACGGTTAAAAAAGTGATCAAAGAAAAAATGGCCATCCAGTTAATATTACCCGCGCCTTCTAAAATATATTTTGCCATGACTTTACAATTAATTGATTTTAAGAAAAATTATTTAGAAGTGCTTTTTACTTTTATATCGGTGCCCAATCTTTGCAAATAAGCAATCAAAGCGACAATCTCTTTGTTTTCCAGATTCTCCTGTGAAATTTTATCTTTTGCAAGATTTTCAGCAATCTTTTTCGCCTGAGCCTTAAGGTCATCCACAGCTTTATCTGCAAATCCATCGGGATAAGGCGTACCTAAAGACATATGCACTTTTATTTTAGCGCTGGTATAATCTGTATTCAGGTCATTTTTCATAAGCCATGGGTAAGGAGGCATAATTGATCCAGGAGCCATGGAAGTTGGGTCGTACATGTGGTTATAGTGCCAGCTATCCGGATATTTGCCACCTACCCGGTGCAGATCAGGACCTGTACGTTTACTTCCCCAAAGGAATGGTCTGTCATAGACAAATTCCCCGGATTTAGAATATTCTCCATATCGCTCTGTTTCAGACCTGAAAGGTCTTACCATTTGTGAATGGCAGCCAACGCAGCCTTCTCTAATATATATATCCCTACCTTCCAGTTCTAATGGCGTATATGGTTTGACAGAAGCAATTTTAGGCACATTATCATCGATCATCATCATTGGTATAATCTCTACCAATCCACCTATTAAAACCAACACTGCACTTACAATAAGCATTTGAATTGGTCTTCTTTCAATCCATTTGTGCCAGTATTCATTATTATGGGCTACATAAGCCACACGTGCAGGGGCGCTTGCTTCCTGATTTGCAATGAGCTTGCCACTTTGAACCGTTTTGACCAAATTATAAATCATAACAATAACACCCGTAAAGTATATCGAGCCGCCAATTGCCCTAATCATATACATCGGCAGAATTTGTGTTACTGTTTCCAAAAAGTTTCCATATTGAAGAAATCCGTCCGGAGTAAATTGTTTCCACATCAAAGATTGGGTCCAGCCTGCCCAGTACAAAGGAATAGCGTAAAACAGAATTCCTAGTGTACCAATCCAGAAGTGTGTATTCGCAAGTTTAACAGAGTAAAGTTTGGTTCCAAAAATTCTAGGGATCAGCCAATACAGCATACCAAATGTTAACATACCATTCCATCCTAAGGCGCCAATATGCACGTGACCTACGGTCCAGTCTGTATAGTGTGTTATTGCATTCAGTGATTTTACAGAAAGAAGTGGTCCTTCAAGGGTAGCCATACCATAAGCTGTAACGGCAACAACAAAAAACTTCAAAATAGGGTCAGTTCTTACTTTATCCCAAACGCCTCTTAAAGTCAACAGACCGTTTAACATACCACCCCAGGAAGGCGCGATCAGCATGATTGAAAAAACTGTACCTAACGACTGTGCCCAATCAGGCAGAGATGTATATAATAAATGGTGTGGCCCAGCCCAAATATAGATAAAGATCAGCGCCCAAAAGTGGATGATAGACAGTTTATATGAATAAACAGGTCTGTTCGCCGCTTTAGGCATAAAATAATACATTAATCCCAGATAAGGTGTAGTCAGGAAAAATGCCACTGCATTGTGTCCGTACCACCATTGAATCAATGCATCCTGTACACCGGCAAAAACATAAATTCCTTTAAAAGCGGAAATTGGTATTTGAATATTGTTAAATACATGCAAAACCGTAACTGTAATCCAGGTAGCAATGTAAAACCAGATCGCGACATATAAATGCTGCTCTCTTCTTTTAAGAATTGTTCCGAACATATTGATACCGAATACTATCCAAACTACTGCGATTGCCAGGTCGATCGGCCAGATCAGTTCAGCGTATTCCTTACTACTTGTTAAACCAAGTGGTAAAGTAATGGCTGCAGATAAAATTATCAGTTGCCATCCCCAGAAGTGAATGTTGGAGAGAAGGTCACTAAACATTCTCGTTTTCAGTAATCGCTGCAGGGAGTAGTAAACCCCTGTAAAAATACCATTTCCTACAAATGCAAAAATCACTGCATTTGTGTGAAGTGGTCTGATCCTACCATATGTCGTCTCAGCAAGGCCGAGGTTCATTGCAGGAAAAACAAGTTGAAGGGCAGCAAGAATTCCCACCAACATACCTATCACTCCGAAAATAACCGAAGCATAGGCAAAGTTGCGCACAATCTTGTTGTCGTAACTAAATGTTTCTAAATTAGCCATAAGTCAGATTTTAAATATTATTAATTGGTTTTTTCACTTTGATCAATCATGTCATCGTCCAGAAGTATTCTGACACTTGGTGTATATTCATCATCGTATTGGCCATCTTTAACTGCCCAAAAAAATGCTGCTAAAAAGCCAATAGCTACGACAAGGCTTATAATAATCAGATAGAAAATGACATTCATTTTACAAATTTGATGCAAAGTAGAAATAGCTACTTCTTAAAAAGATGATATATATCATTAGTAATAGTGATTTATATCCAAGATATATTTGGCGCTCCAAATTTATTGATGATCAAGGATTTATATACAATAAATGCATTTATAGCTGCTCATCCCAAAGGAAATATTTAAGTTGCCGGGGGCTTCTTCTATACCATCGGAGAAACTAAAACTAAATGGCGTGGTCGCAGATTACAAAAAAATAAATCAAGGGTGGATTTAAAAACTCGAGTATATTTGCAGATTAAATATCAACAATCCACCTGACATGAAAGCTGGTTTAAATTATAAAATCATAGGTCAGGGTCCGCCTATCATTATTCTTCACGGTTTATTTGGCATGCTGGACAACTGGCTAAATATTGCTAAAAAGCTCGAAGAGGAAGGATTTATGATTATTTTAATAGATCAGCGCGACCATGGCAGATCAGAGCACACGGATGATTTTAATTATGCCCTGCTTGCAGAAGACCTCTATACATTTATGGATGAAAACTGGATTCATGATGCTATTTTAATAGGACATAGTATGGGAGGCAAAACCGGTTTACAGTTTATTACAGAACATGAATCGCTGATCTCCAAATTTATATGTATTGACATGGGCATTAAAAAATATGATGGGGGGCATCAGGAAGTATTTGAAGCGCTGTTTGCGGTTCCACTCCATTCTATTCAAAGCAGAACGGATGCAGAATTAATCATGAATGAAATATTGCATGATGACAAGGTAGTACAGTTTTTAATGAAAAATCTTTCCCGTAAAAAAACAGGTGGATTTGAGTGGAAGATGAACTTAGCATTGCTTTATAAAAAGTATCAAAACATTTTGCTCCCAATTCATTTTGATCAACCGTGTATGACTGAAACCTGTTTTATCCGAGGGGAAAATTCAAACTACATCAGTAACGAAGATTTTAAGGAGATATTAAAAGTAATACCAAAAGCGTCGCTAATAACGATACCCCATGCCGGACATTGGGTACATGCAGACCAGCCAAATGAACTTTTTCGTGTTATTCTTGATTTTATTAGACATTAATCTTTACGGATTACATATTCACATTTGAAACATTTTAAATAGCCAAAGAATGACCAGGAAGCTCAAAACAATAGTTTTAATTATTTCGATATTGTCAGGCTTAGCAGCGGTAACCATTAATAACGACAAACTTTTTGAGATTAGTAAAAATCTGGAGATTTTTATTAGTGTATATAAAGAGCTAAATACAAATTTTGTAGACGAATTAGATCCATCTACATTAATGCGAACTGCCATTAATGCCATGACAAATTCACTTGATCCCTATACTAATTTTGTATCTGAATCAGAAGTAGAAAGTTACTGGATCAACGAAGATGAAAAATATCAGGGGATTGGAGCCCGTACTGCTTTTGTTGAAGGAAAATTCAAAGTTTTAGAAGCATATCAGGGAGGACCTTCATTTAATGCAGGAATAAAAGCCGGAGACGAAATTATTGGTATTGACGGCATTAATATTGAAGGGAAGACGACCGTTGAAATCAATGCTGTGCTGAGAGGCATTCCGGGTACTGAAGTAAATCTGAAAATACTACCTAATGGGAAAACATTACCGGAAACAAAAAAGCTGATCAGGGGTGAGGTCAATATTCCCAATGTCCCGTATTCCGGTTTTGTTTCCGATGACATTGGTTACATATCCTTAACCGTATTTACTCAAAATGCGGGTGCCAATATTGCCAAAGCCTTTAAGGAACTGAAGGCAAAGCAACCCAATATGTCGGGCGTTATTTTAGACCTTCGCCATAACGGAGGTGGTTTATTGCATGAAGCAGTCAATATTTGCAATTTATTTGTACCAAGTGGAGAAACCATTGTTACAACAAAAGGGAAGATAAAAGAAAGAGATCAGGTTTTTAAAACACTACAAGCGCCACTTGATCTGGAGATGCCTTTGGCAATATTAATAGATAAGCGTTCAGCGTCGGCCTCTGAAATCGTTTCGGGTGTGATACAGGATCTGGACCGGGGGGTTTTAATTGGGCAGCGGTCCTTTGGAAAAGGGCTTGTTCAAAATACAAAAGAGCTGCCGTACAATGCCAGGCTTAAAATCACCACCTCTAAATATTATATTCCCAGTGGCCGTTGTATACAAGGTGTGGAGTATGAAAATGGCGAACCCAAAGATATACCGGATCATTTACGTTCAAAATTCAAAACAAAAAATGGCCGTATAGTACTAGACGGAGGAGGAGTGACTCCGGATATTAAACTTAATGCCCGAGAAATTTATCCTGTAACTAAAGCCCTGTTAGAGCAAAATATGATATTTGAGTATGTAAATTCGTATTGTGTGGGGAGAGACAGTATATCAAAAGTTGGTGAATTCAAATTTAATGAGTACGACAATTTTGTACAGTTTGTCAAAAGCAGGTATTTTACGTATGAACTTGATGCAGAAAAACACTTAGCTAAAGTTAAAGAGTCATTACAAAGTGAATCATCAAAATCATTTAAAGACGAAGTGCAGAAACTACAGGAAAAGATTTCCAGTTCAAAGAACAACGATTTTCAAATTGCCAAGGGTCAAATTATAAATGAAATAGAAAAAGAAATTGTAACCAGATACTATTTTCAAAAAGGTAAGGTGCAGCAAACGCTGGACGCTGACCCTGAAGTTAAGGAAGCTATTTTGATATTAAAAGACAGCAATAAGTATAAATTGCTTTTAGGTATCAAGTAGTCATGGCATTAATCCTACAAATAGAGACGTCATCGGAGGTATGTTCTGTTGCATTAAGCCGGAATGGCGTGCTGCTTCATTGTTTTGAAACTGCTGAGCCAAACAGCCATACTTCCCAGCTTACCTTATTAATAAAAAGGTGTATTGAAGAATCGGGCAGTTCTATTTCTGAACTAAGCGCCGTTGCTGTCAGTGACGGGCCCGGATCGTACACCTCGCTGCGGGTTGGGGCTGCCACAGCCAAAGGTTTGTGTTATGTAGTGGGTTGCCCTTTAATTGCAATTGACAGCTTGTTTATACTGGCCAATGGCATATCCAATGAAAAAATACAAAAAGGAGATTTCATTGTTCCTATGATAGATGCGCGGAGAATGGAAGTATATACATCTGTTTATAATGCATTTCTGGATATAATAGAAACAACATCTGCAAAAATTCTGGACGATGTCACCTTCGAAAAATACCAAAATAAAATTCTTCATATTTGCGGAAGTGGATCGGAAAAGTTTAAAGAAAACTTTGGGAGCGAACAAACTATGATTCATCACACTACCACTTCCGCTATTTATATGACTTCCCCTGCTTATAATGCCTTTCAAGCGAAGCAGTTTTCGGATCTTGCGACGTACACTCCGAATTATATAAAAGGAGTAAACATTACAAAATCTTCAAAGAAATAGTTGTGATATATTGAACTATTAATACACAAAAATAGTTACTTACATATATCTATAATTGTCATATAAAAAAATAAAAAAAATAATTGTTAAGCGCATTGATGTTTGGTATGGTTATTGAATTAACCTATCCGAATTCCGTGAACTAACAAATCATTTCGCATGAGAAATAAGAAGAACGAAACAGTTACGTTAAAGAAGGGGGGTAAGGAAGTACAGTTAGATTATGCTGACCTGAGGAAAGCAGTATTAGTACTTAGAGCCGTAAACCACAAACTTCGCCAAAGAATCATCGATCTTTTAGAAGATGGTGAGACCATGACAGTTACCGATATTTATATCAAACTGAGATTGGAACAGTCAGTCGCCTCGCAGCATCTCGCCATTCTGAGAAGGGCTGGAGTAGTTGCAACAGACAGACAGGGTAAATTCATTTATTATTCTCTTGATAAGGAGAGATTAGGTCAAATATCTTCTTTAGTGGAGGATTTGACCAGTTAATGACAAACTTTCAGTCAACCTTTATTATTTAATGAACATCAACAATTTATGTAACATTATTTTTACACTTTTCATCGTTTTGAGTTCGTTTTAAGACCAAATTGAGATTTTTTTTAATAAATTAGATTTTTTTTTAATATTTTCTTTGTCATTAAAAAATATCTCTTCATATTTGTGCCAAGGTCTTAAAAATAAAATAAGGAACACACATGAGAGGTACAAAGGTTACTTTCGACAATGATAAATTACATTATTCGTCGGAGTTGATGAGAGCTCTAGCTCACCCGTTAAGATTAAAAATTTTGGAATTTATTGATGTAAACAAATCCATCAATGTAAACAAAATTTACAGCAATCTTGATTTAGAACAAAGCATCACATCCCAGCATCTGAAAATACTCAGAATGTCTGGTGTTGTGTCGGTAGAAATTACCGGAAAATATCACATTTATCATATAAATTATGATGTGATAAATAAGGCAAGTTTTGCTGTCAACAGATTTGTAGGAAAAGCATAAACAAAACCTTCTACTAACTAACAAAAGATAAAATGGCAGTCGTAATCAAATTACGACTGCTTTTTTAATTTATATTTCTCTGATTTACCCCATTGTCAAAATGCTCTTCAAACACTGGTGATATTCCACTTTGACACTTCATTTCAATGGTGTAATTAAACAGTGTACCACCGGGATAAAAAGGGATAACACAAAATCATTATTATTCCCATTTTATTTTATTAAAATTAGTTTTTCAGTAAACACCTGGTTTTTATCTCTTAACTCCATGAAGTAAATTCCACCAATCAGATGATCCGGTATTATTATGGAGATATTATTCGGTGAATTAATTATCTTCTGCGGATTTTCAGCGACAACCGATTTTCCATCAGCGCTCAAAATACGAATCGACAGGTTCGGATTAATTTCACCTTCTGACGCCAGATTAATACGATCACTTGCAGGGTTTGGATAAACAATGAACGGTTCGGTCATCATAATGTGGATTGAAATACTTTCGGTATCGGAACAATCATTACAATCTGTCACTGTGACCCGGTAAAAAGTCGAGCTGGTTGGTGTTACGGTTATTGAGGATGTAGTAGCCCCAGTTGACCACAAATATCTGACTTTGTTCAATGTTGGATCTTCTTCACTACAAATTGATTTTCCGGTAATTTCCGGAGTTAATGTAATTGTTCTGCCGAGGTTAACCATTCTGTCAGGACCTAAGTCGGCCATTAAACAAGCCACAGTCACATCTACTTCTTCCACACTGCTGCATCCACAACAATCGGTTGTTGTGACGGTATAGGTCACCGATTCAGTTGGTTTGACTACAATTGATGAACCGGTTTGCCCATTTGACCAAACATAGGAGGCCACTTCTTTTGCACTACCCTGACAACAATCGCCCAAAACCTTAATTTCGTCAATATCCCATACGGACTCTGCTGCTCCATTATTTACTGTACAATAAGGAACAAGTTCGAACAGGTATGTTGCTGTTGTCAGTGTTCTGAAATTATCATTTGATGAAAAGTCAAAAGTTTCAAGACCCCAAGTTCTGTTTGTGCTGATTTGGTCCTCATAATAAATATACTCTCCATTTTTACTAACTCTGATCAAGTATTTGGTTGCATAGTTATTTAATCCAAATGGTCCGTTGACCCAGCGGAAAATTTCCGGAGACTGCTCATAGAACTGTAAACCTGTGATTTGTCCTCCCTGATCCGGATTAACCGTCACCTGGAATCTCAAAGCCTGGCTGAAATCTGCTTTACCCGGATTGCATGATTTTTGGGTGCCAATACACATACCAATACTGCCATCGGGACCCGGCGTGCAGGAGTGTTTCAAGCTTCCAATCCTGTGGACATTTCCTGCAGATACATTTAAACAATTTGCATTATTAACATCAGGCGTAAATTCTGAATAATCCATATGTGTTCCCTGAGTCATATCAGATGCACACTGGTCCATACTCCAGTAAGACAATACTGTCGGATCAGAAATACTGCAAACTCCCGGACACTCATTCAAGGATGTTCCTGTAACAACCAGGACTGTTGAATCTCCTTTGCAAATCTTATCAACTCCTGAAATGGTTGCTACCGGAATTTGTTTTATCGTGGTTACAATTGAGGAAGAAGCGGTGCATCCTTTTTCATTGGTAACTGTCACTGTATATACGGAGGCATTATCCGGAATCAGATTAATGATTGAAGCGGTAGCTCCATTGCTCCATAAATAGGACGTTCCACCAGTTGCAGTCAAAGTAGTACTTTCACCAGCACATACTTTTGAATTTCCGGTGATCGTGGCCAAAGGCAACGGATTTACGATTACTTCTACACCAGCCATTTTATCACATCCATTATTGCTGGTTACTGTAACACTATACAATGTGGTGGTACCCGGATTTACTGTAATCCAATTTGTAGTTGCGCCATTATTCCATAAATACCGGTCACCCCCTGAAACGTACAGCGTAGTGGACTCCCCAAAACAGATTTCATTGTCTCCGGTGATGGAAGGCGTCGGGAGTGGGTTAACCAAAACAGAAACACTTGAACCGGCAGTACAGCCGTTGGTGTCTGTAACTGTAACACTATATACCGTAGTATTGGCGGGTGTAACTGTTATTTCAGCGCTGGTGGAACCATTGCTCCAATTATATACCGAACCTCCGCTTGCGGTGAGGGTCGTACTTTCTCCGTTACATATTACCGTATTGCCAAAGATAGCAGAGACCGGTAATTGATGTACGGTAACTGTGATTCCGGAAATTGCCTGGCAGCCGTTGCTGTCCGTTGCTGTTACATTGTAAGTTGTGGTAGATGCCGGAGCAACTACGATGGAATTGCCGGTAGAACCATTACTCCAGCTATATACATTTCCTCCTGTTGCTACCAGGGTAGTAGATTCACCCAAACATAATACATTATCTCCAGTCACGGTCACAGTTGGCAATGCATTAACTGTAACTATCCTACTGGTGTTTGCCTGACATCCGTTACTGTCTGTTATGGTCAGGCTATAGGTCGTGCTGACAGCCGGATTAATTGTAATCCAGCTGGTAGTGGCCCCATTGCTCCACATATAAGATGTTCCTCCAGCCCCATATAACGTTGTATTCTCTCCAAAACAAATTTCACTATCGCCTGTAATTGCGGCGACCGGCAGGTTGTTAACCGTCACGGTTATATCTTTAACCGCCTTACATCCATTCGTGTCTGTTACTGTTACACTATAATTCGTCGTGGTCTGCGGACTTACTGTCACAGATGCTGTGTTTGCACCATTGCTCCATTCGTATCCGGTTCCGCCGCTCGCTGTGAGCGTGGTACTGCCTCCAAAACAAAATACATTGGTGCCTGCTATAGAAGGAACCGGCAATGGATTCACTGTAACAGTGATTCCGGAACTCGCCTGACAGCCGTTGCTGTCCGTTGCTGTTACATTGTACGTTGTGGTCGATGCCGGTGCAGCTACGATGGCATTGCCGGTGGAACCATTGCTCCAACTATATACATTTCCTCCCGTTGCTACCAGGGTAGTAGATTCACCCAAACACAGTACGTTATTTCCTGTCACACTCAGAGTTGGCAATGCATTAACTGTAACCGTCCTGCTGGTGTTTGCCTGACATCCGTTACCGTCCGTTATGGTAAGGCTATAGGTCGTGCTGACAGCCGGATTTATTGTTATCCAACTTGTCGTGGCCCCATTGCTCCAGAAATAAGATGTTCCTCCAGCCCCATATAACGTTGTATTCTCTCCAAAACAAATTTCACTATCGCCTGTAATTGCGGCGACCGGCAGGTTATTAACCGTCACGGTTATATCTTTAACCGCCTTACATCCATTCGTGTCAGTTACTGTTACACTATACGTTGTAGTGGTCTGCGGGCTCACTGTTACAGATACTGTGTTTGCACCATTGCTCCATTCGTATCCGGTTCCGCCGCTCGCTGTGAGCGTGGTACTGCCTCCAAAACATAATACATTGGTGCCTGCTATTGAAGGAACCGGCAATGGATTCACTGTAACAGTGATTCCTGAACTCGCCTGACAGCCGTTGCTGTCCGTTGCAGTTACATTGTACGTTGTGGTCGATGCCGGGGTAACTGTAATGGACGCACTTCCTGCTCCGTTACTCCAACTGTAACTATTTCCTCCTGTTGCAGTGAGAACGGTAGATTCACCCAAACATAATACGTTATCTCCTGTCACATTTACGGTTGGCAATACATTTACCTTCACTGTTGTTGATGTACCTGACTGACAGCCGTTGCCATCGGTCACTGTTACTCCATATGTCGTGGTCACGCCGGGTGACACCGTTATACTGCTGCCTGTTGCGCCGTTGCTCCACACATAGGTCGTTCCGCCCGATGCCGTCAGCACGGTACTCTCTCCGTTGCATATCTCTGTATCCCCACTGATCACCGGCGTTGGCAATTCGTTGACCCGAACCGTTACACTCGCTGTGGCACTACAGCCATTGCCGTCCGTTGCCGTT
>WBZS01000414.1_pt1 | contig 57716 bp, 54 predicted proteins | sample 5204201 | NCBI WGS metagenome assembly WBZS01 (sample SAMN12344357, study PRJNA552823) | activated sludge metagenome | biome: Activated sludge suspended growth; feature: Nitrification reactor; material: Wastewater; isolation source: activated sludge from nitrification reactor of wastewater...
CTTGACCGAGGAGATCGCCCATGCGACGTGTCGAATTACTGCAACTGACCGAAGCCGCCCTGGCCCACAGCCAGACCGATTACGCCCTGAAAACCATCCGGTCGTACCTGATGGAATGGCCCGGTGACCTGGCGGCCCAGACCCTGCTCGCCCGCGCCTATCTGGCCGACGGCAATATCAAGCGCGCCACCCGCCTGCTTCAGACCGTGGTCGGGATCGACCCCGAAGACTCGGCTGCGCAGCGGCTTCTGGCCGAAGCGCTGGCCGACGGCGACCAGGCCGGCGCCGAGACCGCGGCGGCGAACGCCCACGTGATCGACGGCCGCGGCGGCCTGCCCAGGCAGGCGCTGCCGATGTGGTCGATCTCGGCCCGCGCGGCCTACACCGTCAACGCCGCGAGCCGCGTCAGCGGCGTCGCGCCACGCACGGCCCCACACAACGTCGACGGCGATCAGCCGCTACCTGCGCTGCAACACCTCGTCGGGCTGTGGCGCAGCAAGAGCTGGGAGCTGGCCCGCCCGCTGGCCGAGCAATACGCGGCCCGCTGGACCCAGGTCGTGGCGTTCAAGCTCTGTCTGGCCGAGTGCCGGATGGCCGCCGGCGATCATGCGCCCGCGATCGACCTGCTGCACGAGGCCGCCGCGCACGACATGGGCGGTCAGGTCGCCGAACGCCACCTCGGCGCCGAGCACGCCTACAAAGCGCTCTGGCCGACCCAGATGGGCGCCGAAGTGCCCGGCCCGCTCCCGGCCGCGCTCGTCACGGGGATGGGCCTCAACCGCCTGAAGACCGGCGCGCCAAAACGCGTCGCACCCAAGACCGGCATCCTCGGCGCCGACATGCTCGACATCCAGAGCCAGCTCGACGTCATCGCCGACAAGCTCGGGCTCAAGGCCCGCAAGTCGACCAGCGACGACCTGTACCTGCTCGTCACCAGCCGCCAGCAGCTCACGCTCCACTACGGAGCCGCCGGCCAGCAGGCGATCGACGAGGCGATGCGCGCGCTCGCCACGTCGCAGCAGCAACTCAAACCCGCGATCCTGTACGTCGACGATGCCGAGAGCGCCAAGGCCTTCGGCCAGACGCCGGTCGACCCGCGCAACGCCTGGGCGATCAAGCACCTGATCGCCGAGGTAGCCGCGAGCCAGAAGGCCAAGGGCCGCAAAGTCGGGGCGCTGTTGATCGTCGGCGGCCCCGAGATCATCCCGTTCCATCACCTGCCGAACCCGACCGACGACGCCGACGCCGATGTGCCGTCGGACAACCCTTACGCGTCGAGCGACGACAACTACTTCGCGCCCGAGTGGCCGATCGGCCGCATGCCAAGCGGCGGCGGAAAAGACGTTGGGCCGCTGCTGCGCTGCCTCAAGCGCGCGATCTCGGTCCATGCGCGTAAAGCCGTCAAGCGCCAGCTCAACTGGTGGGAGCAACTGCTGCAGACGCTGCGCAAGTTCTGGCTGCAGGCCAGCGCCAGCCGTCCCGCCGCGAGCTTCGGCTACTCGGCCAACATCTGGCGCAAAGCCTCGGCCGCGGTCTTCGACCTGATCGGCGACCCGGGCCAGCTGCAGACCAGCCCACCCAGCTCGTCCTCGGCGCTGCCCGCCGAGGGCCTCGCCCCGGCGCGGCTGTCGTACTTCAACCTGCATGGCATCGAGGACGGGCCCGAGTGGTTCGGCCAGCGCGCCCCCGAGGATCCGCAGGCGTTGCCCGAGTACCCGGTCGCGCTCCGCCCGGCCGATGTCACCAACCACGGCCGCGCTCCGCAGATCGTGTTCAGCGAGGCCTGCTACGGCGCAAACATCTTCAACAAGACCTCGGTCGACGAGGCGCTCTGTCTGCGCTTCCTCGACAGCGGCACGCGCGCCCTGGTCGGCTCGACCAAGATCGCGTACGGCTCGGTCAGCACGCCGCTCATCGGCGCCGACCTGCTCGGCCGTTATTTCTGGCAGCACCTGACCGCCGGTCTGCCGATCGGCGAGGCCTTGCGCCTGGCCAAGCTCGCCACAGCCCAAGACATGCTCCAGCGTCAGGGCGCGCTCGACGGCGAGGACCAAAAGACCCTGATCTCGTTCGTGCTCTACGGCGATCCGCTCGTCACCACGGCCGGCAAGGTCAACGACACGGCGGCCAAGGAAGCCAAACGCCGCGCGCTGCAGTTCACGGCTGCGACGCCCGAGATCACGCTCGCCGAAACGACGGCCAGCGAGATCGTGGCGCCGCAGACGCTGGCCGAGGTCAAGAGCGTCGTCGCCCAATATCTGCCGGGCATGGAAGACGCCGAGGTCCGCGCCGCACGCGCCCGGGTGCTCCCGGTGGGCGCCAAGGGCTTCGGCTCGGGCCGCTCGACCGTGGTGACGCTCTCGAAGGTGATCCACGGCAAGCGCTACGCGCACCCGCACTATGCCCGCGCCACGCTGGACGCGCAGGGCAAGGTGATCAAGCTGGCGATCTCAAGGTAATTGCTGATTGCTAATTTCTGATTGCTGATTGGGCTTCAATCAGAGATCGGCAATCAGCAATAGGAAGCGTCCCATGACCACAATTGGCTTTCACTACTTCCCCGATGACCTTCACTACCGCACCCACGATCTTCAGGCGTGGCTGCCGGAGCTGAAGGGCCTTGGCGCGCGCTGGTTGACCGTGGTCGGTTCGCTGACGCGGGCCGTTCCCGAGCCCTTCCTGCGCGGGCTGCGCGAAAACGACATCGAGCCGATCGTGCTCATCCCGGCCGGGCCGGTGCGCGCGCTCGATGCCGGCGCGCTGGCGCCGCTCTTCAGCAGTTACGCGCGCTGGGGCGTCAAGTACGTCAGCGTGTTCGCGGAGCCGAACAGCCGCTCGTCGTGGTCGCCCAGTGACTGGTCGAAGACCGGCATCGTCGATCGTTTCATCGAGATCATGGCCCCGATCTGGCAGGCCCAACACGCCGCCGGGTTGGCCCCGGTGTTCCCGGCGCTCAAGGCCGGCGGTGAGTACTGGGACACGGCCTTCCTCGAAGCCGCCCTGGTCGGTCTGCAACGGCGCAACCAGCACGAGCTCCTCAACAGCATGGCGTTCGCGCTGAACACCTGGTCGTTCAACCGCCCGGTGTCGTACGGCGCCGGCGGGCCGGCGAAGTGGCCGGGCGCGCGCCCGTATCTGACCGCCCCGGGTGTCGAAGATCAGCGCGGCTTCCACGTCTTTGACTGGTACAACGCCATCTTCGACGAGCGTCTCGGCGAACGCCGTCCGCTGATCAGCCTGGCCGGCGGCCCGCGCCTCGGCGACCAAACCGACGCAAGCCTACCTTCGGTGAACGAGGCGCGGCACGCGTCTTGCACTAAAGAGATCATGGCGCTGGTGAACGAGAACCAGCTGCCGACGAACCTTATCAACCTCAACTTCTGGCTGCTGACGGCCGATGCCGCCAGCCCCTTCGCCCGCGAGGCCTGGTTCAAGCCCGACGGCGGCACGCTCGCCGCGACGGCCGTGCTCCGCAGCGAGGCGGGCGTCGCCCAGGTCGAAGCAGCGCCGGCTCCGGGTCTGACACCCGGGAGCGCCGCACACGAGCTGCTCATGCGGCTGCGGACCGCCCCGGCCGGTGCGAAGAGCTTCGACCCCGGCGTGCACAAAGTCACGACCGCGATCGAAGCGCGACCGCTCCGCCACTACCTGCTTCTGCCCACGTTCGAATGGGGCGTGAGCGAGTGGCACTGGGCGGCGGCGCTCGACGTGGTCCGCGCCCATCAGCCCACGGTCGGCTTCTCGGCCGACGAGGCCGGGCTGGCCGCGAAGGTGACGATCCTGGGCAACGAGCAGGGCATCAGCACCGAAGTGGAGGCTCAGCTGCGAGGACGCGGCTGCGAGGTTGAGCGGGTATCGGTTGGTCGGTGAACAGACGTAGCAGAGCGAGGAAGAGACCATGAACACTCCCAGCACCGTGATCAAGATCTTTGGGCTCGGCGGCGGCGGCTCCAACGCCGTCAATCGCATGATCGACATCGGGCTCGAGGGCGTCGAATACATCGCCGCCAACACCGATGCTCAGGCGCTCAAGCTCAGCCAGGCCGCGACCAAGATCCAGATCGGGCCGAAGCTTACCAAGGGCCTTGGGGCCGGCGGGCGCTGGGAGGTCGGCCGCGAGGCCGCGCTCGAAAGCCGCAACGAGCTCCGCAAGGCCCTCGACGGCGCCGACGTGGTCTTCCTGACCTGCGGCATGGGCGGCGGCACCGGCACGGGCGCGATCTCGGTCGCGGCCGAGATCGCCAAGGCCATGGGGATCCTGGTGGTCGCGATCGTCACCACGCCGTTCTCGTTCGAAGCCAGCCGCCGGCGCGCGAACTCCGAAGCCGGGCTCGAGGCGCTGCGCCCGAACGTCGACACCCTGATCCAGGTCAGCAACGACAAGCTGCTCGGTCTGGTCGGCCGCAACGTGCCGTTCGAAACCGCGCTGCGCGTGGCCGACGAGGTGCTGCGCCAGGGTGTCCAGGGCCTGACCGAGATGATCACGCGGCCCGGTCTGATCAACGTCGACTTCAACAACGTCCGCGCGATCATGCAGGGCGCGGGCAACGCGATGATGGCCATCGGCCAGGGCAAGGGCGAGAACAAGGCCGCCGACGCCATCCACCAGGCTTTGCACATGCCGCTGCTCGACCTGCCGACGCTGCAGGATGCGCGCGGCGTGCTCCTGCACTTCACCGGCGGCGACGACCTCAGCCTGTTCGAGGTCAGCCAGGCCGGCGAGCAGATCCGTAAGGCGGCGCCGGACGCCGACATCGTCTTCGGCGCCTCGATGGACCCGGGCATGCAGGGCCGCGCGCAGGTCATCTTGATCGCGACCGGCTTTACGCAGCGCGCGCCCGAGGCGCGGCCGCTGCCCGTCGTCGCCGCTCAGCCGATCGAACAGACCGCTCAGACCGAGAGTGCGCCGGCCCGCGAGCCGATCGCCGAGGCCAAACCCGCGCCGCGCGGCAACCTGGCGCAGGCGCTGTTCAGCCAGGCCATGGCGCCCGAACCAAAGGTCGAAAGCTTTGTGGCTCAAGAAGTCACTGTCAATCCCAACAACATCGACATCCCGGCCTTCCTGCGCCGTCGCCGCTCGATCGGCGACCTGAAGGCTTGAACGCCCAGGCAATGATGGAGACGAGGTGCAGCATGCCGCTCTCGAACATCCAGATCGACACGATCGCGAAACAGGTCTACCGCCAGTTCCCGGAAGTCAAGGGCACGGCGCCGGCCGTCGCCTCGATGTCGGCCAAGACGCCCGGTGCGGCCGAGCGCTTCGTGCTCACGTTCAAAGGTAAGGGCGCCGGCCCGGGCGGCCGCTCGATCCCGCGCATCGTGCGCGTCGTCGCCGATCCCAAGGGCGCCGTGCTGAAGATGAGCACGTCACGGTAAAGGCCATTTTCCGATTGTTGATTGCCGATTGAGAATGGGCAATCAGAAATCAAGAATCAGCTGAAGCAATTCGATGAACACAGAGTGGGCACGCCAAATGCGGCGCCTGTTGCCGCCCGAAGTCAAAGAGATGCTCGACCAGGCGCAACTGACGGTGTTGCGTGAGGTCGTGAAGTTCAATCGTGCCGCCACCGAGGCGCTGCGGGCCATGCGCCCGCTGGCGACTTTTTGGTGGATGCCCGTCGCCGGTCTCGGGGTCGGGCTCGTCGCCGGGATCGCCAGCCGGTTGGCCGGCTGAAACACAGTCTACCGAAGGGGAACGCCATGCTCGACAACGCCTATGTGATCAACCGCACGCCGACCGAGCTGATGGAGCGCCAGACCAAGGTGCTCGAGCAGTCCGTGATGGCCCATCAGGCTCAGCAGGCCCGCATCGAGGAGACGCTCGAGTACCTCAAGCTCTCGAACCTCGATCTGGCGCGCGGCCTCGAGAAGCACGCGGTCGCGCTACGCGAAGGCCTCAAGGGTCGCAGCACCGGCGTGCGCGTGACCGATCTCGAGATCTCGTTCGTGTCCATGTACGTCCTGATCTTCAAGTGGTGGCTGGCCGCCGGCGTCGCGACGCTGACCGTCGCCGCTATCCCGGCCGTGATCGTCGGCCTGCTGATGCTGTTCGGGATCGTGCACTGGTAAAACCCGCTCGGCATCACTCGCGGTTGGTGGAAAACGAAGAAGGTCGACGCTGGTCGACCTTCTTCGTTTTTGTTCGGCGCCCTTCGACACAGGGGCGCCGTGGTGTTTGGGCTTGCGCATTCGGCCGAGGTCCCGCACAATGTCAAGGTCGCCCATAGGAATTCAGCCGGTTTTCACGAACGATACGTGGGGCGCGTAAAACGGCCCTGAAATCTGCCGCAAGGCACCGTGATTTCACGCCCAACCGACTTCATTTCATTGTTTGTGCCCTGTACGATGCAGGGCGTGTCACCCGTTCTCGTGTCATCGCGTGTGATGTTCAGCCGGCTCTTCCTGCCGGTCGGCCTGACGCTGCTGTGCGTCTGGCTCGGCTGGGCGGCTGCCCGCGCCCTGGTGCCGGAGCGCACGACGCCGACGCCCTTTCCGCTGACGGCCACACCGACCGGTCTACCCACCGGCCCGACCCAGGTGCTGGTGCTCGCCGTCGATGACCTCGGCGCCGTGCGGCCGGAACTCGAGGGCGTCTGGGTCATCACCGTAACGCCCGGATCGGCCGAAAGCACGTGGGTCGGTTTCGCCGCCGACCTGAGCGTCGACGGTGACACGCTGGCCAACTACTTCGCCACCGGCTATGGCATCGGCCGCAGCACGCAAGACGCCGCGCTCCTGGTCGAAGCCGGCCTGCGCCGACTGACCGCGGGCGCGATTGCCCCGCTCCACCGCCTCATCGTCGACCACGCCCAACTCGCCGGCATCGTCGATCAACTCGGCGGGATCACGGTGGTCGATCAAGCGCTGACCGGCGCCCAGATGCTTGCCACCTACGACGCCATCGGCGCGAGCGGGCCGGACGCGCAGTTGTCGTTTCAGGCGGCGCTGATCGAGGCCGTCGAGCAGCGCCTCCAGAGCCAACCCAGCACCGCACTCAGCGCGTACCTTTCCGACCAGGCCCCGACAGACGGCCTTGACACGACGTTGGTCACCAGCTGGCTCACGGCCGGGATCTTCCCCGACGCTCCCACCTTCTCGACTTCGCTGGCTGCACGCTGATATCGAAATAGGACACCTGGCGTGCGTCCGGCGCTCGAAGTGACAGGCGCGCTGACGCACTCCCGGTGTCTCGTCGGTACCAACCAAAGTACAATGCCGGCACCTGCGAAGATCACTCGGGAAAGCCGGACCATGAAACACTCTTATCGATACGACCACCTCACCTGGATAGAAATGCGCGAAGCCGTGGCACGCCAGCCGCAGCCCGTGATTGTCATCCCCATCGGGGCCGTCGAGGATCACGGCCCGCACATGGCACTGTCCACCGACAACGACATCCTGGAGGGCGTGCTCGCCGAGTGCGGGCGTCGTGCCGCAGGCGATCTGCTCATCCTCCCGACGATCCCGTTCGGCCTCGACGAGCATCACATGGACTTCCCGGGCACGATCACGGTCGACATCCAGACCACGCTCGCCTACCTCACACAGGTCGCGGTTTCGGTCGCCCGCCACGGCTTCACGCACATCTTGATCGTCAACGGTCACGGGAGTAATCACAGCATCTGCGACCTGGCCGCGCGCGATTGCGTGATCAAGACCGGCATGATCTGCGCCTCCACCACGGTCAACGCCGCGGTCGACCCGAGCCTCGTTCGCGACGTGCTCGACGCCGAGCGGCGCGGCGGCCCCGGCTCGGTGGGACACGCGTGCGAATACGAGACCGCCATGATGCTGCACCTGCATCCCGAGCGGGTCGACATGAGCCTCGCCAAACGCGACGTCGGCCAGCTCAAGCTCAAGTATTTCAACTGGGACTTCCCTGAGCCGTCGGCGTATGCGTGGCAGGATTGGTGGAGCCGCTTCTCGGCCGAGGGCATCGCCGGCGACGCGTCCGTGGCGACGGCCGAGTTCGGCAAGCGCATGTTCGACGTCACAGCCGAGCGCTTTGTCGAGCTGGCGCGCGAGTTCCGCACCATCCCGGTGCGCCCGCGCCGCGATCATCATTGATCGAGCGTGCTACGGCGTGCCGCCGGTCAGATCGTAGAGCGCGTAGCTGCCGAAGTGCGCGATCGGCTCATGACCGGCGATCCACATATCGTAGATCCCGGTCCAGGCCCCGAACGGCCCGACCAGCACGTAGCGCTCCGACGCCACATTCGGCTCGAACTCGCCGGCCGGCGGACGGACGCCCTGGTCCTGAATGTAGACGGTCACGCCGTTGAGGGTCTCCTGCGCCGGGAAGAGGAAACGCGGAGCGCCGTCGATCGCGAGAGGCCATTCCCAGGTCGCGACGACGGCGTCCGAGGCGAGGTTGCCTTTGAGGTACCGGCGCATCGCCTGAAATCCGTCGTCTTGCGCCTGCATCAGGCCTGACACAAACGGTACAAAGCCCGTGATCAAGAGAAACGCCGCGACCGCCGTCGCGACGCCACGGCGGAGCCACAGCGACCCGGACGTGCCGGCCGGCACCGCCCGCCAGAGCTCGGCAAGCGGCCCGGCGAGATAGAGCGCGGTCAGGCTGAGCGGATAGAACGCATAGCGGCCCCAGCCAAACGAGAGCAGGCCGAACCAGGCCAGCGACGTCAGCGGCAAGGCCGATGCGGCCAACGCGCGACGCCCGGCTGCATCGGGCCGACGCGCACGCACGAACAGCCACGCCAGCGTCGGCAAACCCCAGAACACATAACCCGAGCGCCATAGCACGCCCAGCGCCGCCCACCAGTGGTCGGGGTCGAACGTGATGACGTGGATCAGGGCCGTCGCTCGCAGCAGTGCGGCGTTCGCGGCGAAACGTTCGGGGCCAAGCGCCAGGTACTGCACCCCACCCCACGCGCTCGTCACCGCCAGATAGATCACGATCGGCGTCAGGAAGCGGGCGGGCCGGGTGCCTCGATCCTGCAACCACGAGACGGCCCACAACAGGCACCAGCTTGGGCCGAACACCAGCGCCATCTGGCTCTTGGTCAGCCCGGCCAGGCCAAAGAACAGACCGGCCAGCCAGACGGAGCGGGAACCCAACCGCGGCGCCGCGGGCCCGTCGGGATCAGCCAGCCAGACGTCGAGGCCGACGAGGAACCAGGCCAGGGCCGCGACCTCACCCAGGAACTGGCGCGCCGCCGGCAGGAAACTGGCCGCAGGCTCAGCCGAGCCGACGAGCATCAGCACGACGCCGATCAACGCGACGCCCGGCGAGCCGAGGACGCGGCGCGCGACGCGATACGCTGCCACCACAGCCAGCACCGCGTACAGCGCGGTGACGAGGCGCGCCGCGTAAGGTTCGGGTCCGAGCACCCAAAACGCCAGCACGGCCGGCAGGATCACGGTCGGCCCGGTCTGGATCGCCGTCGCGAAGGGTCGAAAGCCGTCGGCCGAATCGAGGCCGTAGCGACCGGTGACGGCCAACGACCGTACCGCCCCCCAGTTCAGGCCTTCGTCGAGCCAGGGCAAAGGATAGAGGGGTTGCGCCACGCAGGCGAGGACCACGACGACCAACACGAGCGCGGCCAGGATCCAGCCTTCTCGACGGCGCCATAACGAGACCGCTCCGGCGGTTGGTATGCCGGTGCCGGGCCCCTGCAGGTCGGCCGTCATTTCGCGGCCTTCAACAATGCAGCAGTGATCCACCACGGCCCATCGGTCGATCCCAGGCTGGCGGTTTCGAAAGCGTTGCCGCTCTCGACGAGGTCGTGCGCGGCCGACTGGATGTCGGTCTTCGCCCAGCGAAATAGCTTGTGGGCCTGTGCGGGCGTGGCCGCGCCGACCGACTTGAGGTACAGGTCGAGCAGCGTCGCGCGCGCCTGCCGGCGTGTGATCTTCTCAGCTTGCCCCGCGAGATCGGGCCAGAGTTTGACCACGCTTTCGTAAACGAAGGCGTAGCGCCAGGCCCCGGCCTGCGCGACGGCCGCCGGCGCGATGAGCCAGTTCATCTGGAGTTCGACCAGGGCGCGTTCGAAACGCGTGTTGGACTCGCGCGAGGTCAACCCGGCTTCTCGACGCAACGCGATCGTGTGCTGACGACCCTTGTCGAGCACGGTCTCGAAGATCCGCATCGCCTCGCGCGACAACGCGCCTGCGCGGTAGAGCGACTCGGCGTCGTCGCGTGGCTCGCCAAAGTTCTCGCTCAGGGCGTAGAAGCACGGCGCCACGTTTGGCGCCACCAGAGTGGCCTTGCCGCGCAGTAACTTGGCGTAGTGCCAGACACCGGTGCCGAGGAGCGTGTCCTTCCAGCCCCAGGTCACATGGGCCGGGTCGTCATGGGCATCGGCCACCGGCCGATCGCCGGCCACAGTCGCCCACAGGCTGGGCAGTTCGACGCCCTGGATCGGCCAGAAATACGTAAAGCCGCGCTCGCGCACAAACGCTACAGCGCCTTCGGGGGTCTTCACGCGTCGCGCCGGGAGCGTGCGGTAGGTGCCGGCGCGATAGACCTTCAGCGCGGCGGCAGTCAGGGTTGTCTTCTTCATCGACCGTGGAGCATAGCCGCGCATCCGGTAAAATTCAACCCACCATCATGCGTACATACTTTGTCGGGTTGACGATCTTGGTGTTTGGTTTGTGTGCGGGCCTCGGGCCGTGGCGCGTCGGCGCAGCCTGGGCGGAATCCGGGCCCACGATCGACGCTGCGCCCGTCCCGCAGTTCAGGTTCGGCGAGCCCTTGAGCTTCACGCTCGAGGCCCATGGTCCGGCCGACATCGTGCGGGTCAGCCTGTATGTGCGGGCGCAGGATGACACGCGCACATTCACGGGCCTCGCGCAGTTCGCGAGCGGCCCGAACGTCACGGCCCTCTACAGCTTTGACCCGGCTCAACGCGCGTTGAGTGTTTTCACGCCTGTGGAGTACTGGTGGGAGGCGATCGACTCGACCGGCCAACTGGTGCGTTCGGACCCACAGACCTTTGTGTACGCCGACAACCGCTTCGACTGGCAGGCGCTGGAGACCGCCGACGGCCGGTTGGCCGTGCACTGGTATGCAGGTGACACGGCCCTCGGCCAATCGGCGCTCGACGCGGCGGTGAGCGGTTACGCCAGCGCCCGCGGCCTGCTCCCTGGGCCGCTGCTTGAGCGCGCCGACATATACGTCTACGGCTCCGAAGGCGACGCGCGGCCGGCGCTGGAATCGGCGGGACCGTTCTGGGTGAGCGGCTATGCCAACCCGGCCGGGCACAGCGCGATCGTCATCGCCGACCTCGATACGCCGGATGCGCAGAGTCGTCTGGCCCGAGACATCCCGCATGAGTTGATGCATCTGCTCGCGGCTCAGGTCGGCGGCGGGCGGCTGCAGGGTGTCCCTGCCTGGTTCAACGAGGGCCTCGCTCAGCTCAACGAGCCCACGCCGGACGCCGACTCGGCGGCGTTGTTGGCAACGGCCCGCAACGCCGGCACCCTGCACGCGCTGGCCGATTACTGCGCGCCCTTTCCAAACGACGGCGCCGCGGCGCGCCTCGCGTACGCACACAGCGCCGCCGTGGTGCGGCACATCCGCAATCAGTATGGCACGACGAAATTGGCCGAGTTGCTGAGCGCTTACGCCGGCGGTCTTTCCTGCGAAGCCGGCGTGCAGCAGACGCTGGGGCTGACCCTGGCGGGCCTCGATCAGGCCTGGCAGGCGGGGCCCGCCGTGGCGCCGGCGCTGGGTCTCACCGACTCTGCCGCGGGCTGGTTGGTGCTGGCATTGCTGGTGACCGTGGTCGCGCCTCTACTGCTGCTCGCCGCGCTGAGCGTCGCCTGGCGCGCTCGAGCGACCCAGCCGCGATGATAGAATCAGACTGATGGCTGCCGCGACCCTGGCCCGACTCCACGCAACCGTCTTCGGCACCGTCCAGGGTGTCGGTTTTCGCTATTCGACGCTCGACCTGGCCCGTCGCCTGGGGCTGACCGGCTGGGTGCGCAACCGCATGAGCGGCGAGGTGGAAGTCATCGCCGAAGGCGAACGCGAAGCGCTCGAACAACTCCGCGCCTTTCTGGGGCGCGGACCGGTCGGCGCTCACGTCTCACGCGTCGATGCCACCTGGGGCGCCGCGACGGGCGAATATCGAACATTCAGCGTCACGGGCTAGCGCACCGGCCCAAGGTATTCTGTGATCAGTCTCCGCACTAACCCCAACGGCGTCGCCTGGACCCTCATCACGGTTTCGTTCGTCGTGTTCCTGGCCCTGGCGGGCGGCGTCGTGTACGCTGCGTCATGGTGGTTGACCGAATCCACGGTCGACCAGGAGATCGCGCTGACCGGCCACGCCGTGCAGGTACAACGCCCGAACCGGATGCAATCCGAGGTCAACGTCACCAACGTGCCGGTGCAATCGCGGGTCGTCACCGACAAGGCGCTGACCAATCAAGGGCAACTGGCCTTCCTGATGCCCGACGGCGGCGACGGACAACCGCCTTTGGCTGTGGTCACGTTGTTCGAGAACACCAACATCCAGATCCTGAGCGCGGACGCGCCGCGCTTCCCCGCCTTCAACACAAACCCCAACGTCATCGTCCTTCAGGTCACGACGGGCCGGATCCGCGTGACGACGAGCGTCAACCCGAACCGGCAGACGATCATCCGGGTCGTCACGAACTCCGGCACTGTAGGGACAACCGAGATCGTCACTCCGGGGTCCAGTGTTTCGGTTGAGGTCAGTGCGGCACGCACGCGCACAACGGTTCGTGAAGGAGCCGTGTTGCTCATCGGCGCCAATGGCCAATTGCCGCTCAACGCAGATGAAAGCGGCGAGATCCGAGCCGACGGCCGGGTGGATGGGCCGACCAAGAACGAGCAGAACCTGGTGACCAACGGCGACTTCGCGACTACGGTCGAAAGCGCCTGGGGTGTGAGCGCGCCGACCCCGGGCTCCGGCGATCCGCCGGCCCTTGTGTCTGAGGTGGCGAGCTCCACCGGTCTGGCCGCGATCCGATTTCAGGGCCGTTCGTTCGATTACAACGAAGCCCGCATCTGGCAGGACCTCAACCTGAACGTCAGCGACTTCACGTCGCTGCGCCTCCAGGTCGACGTGTTGATCCACAGTCAGGACCTCTACAACTGCGGCGACAAAGGCACAGAGTGCCCGATCATGTTGCGGCTCGTGTATCTGGATACCGACGGAAACCAACAGCAATGGATCCAGGGCTTCTATGCGTTGTACAGCCCGACGGTGGGCAAAACGTATTGCGCCGATTGCGCGTTGCCCCGGCCCGAGCACGAGCAGTTGCGCCCAAATGAGTGGACCAACTGGCAATCGTCGGAGCTGCTCGAGACGCTGCGCAGCGTCAACCGTCCGATGGCGGTGCTGCTCCGGATCGAGATTACGGCTTCGGGCCACCGCTATGACAGCGAGATCAGCCAGATTCAACTCATAGCCACGGAATAAGTGGCCCGTTCTCCCAGCCGCAACGCTACCCTCGAGACCCGTCCCGCGGTCGCCCACCACGAACCGGCCGGGCCGTCGGTGAAAGCCGCGCCGACGCCGGACAAGGCCTGCAACTGATCCACGAACCGCGCGCATTGCGCGGCCCGCACGACCTCGGGCTCGAGCGGGTCGACCGGGCCAAAGCCGGTCACGATCAACAACCGGTCCGTCCAGACCCGACGCGCCTGCCACGGTCGCAGACCGCCCGCCTCGGCCAGGATCTCGCGCTCGTCGCGCCAGTGCGCGCGGACGCCCACCCAATCGGCCCGAGCCGCCGTGCCGCTGACGAACTCGGCGTCGGGCGCGCCGCCAAGCTGGCGCGCCATCCACGCCGGCGCGGTGCCCGGCCAGCCGAGCCGGATCTCGGGATACAGACGCCGCAGGACGTCGGCGGCCTGCGCCCACCACGCCGAGAACGCTTCGACCGACGACCATGACGTGCCCCACCCGCCCCGCGGCAGGTTGGGCTCCGGGCAGAGCTCCAGGGTGCGCACGCCGGTGCGATACCAGGCACCGAGCGCCGTCGCGATCCCGGTCACGAACTCAAAAGCCTGCACCTTCCGACCGGCGGCCGGCCCGGCAACGAGGACCACGGTCGTGGCCGGCGCTTGATCGGCGAGCACGCCGGGCAGCAACGCGCTCAGCCCGACCGGCACGCGCACGGCGGTCGCGCGCCCGGCGGTCAGGGCGGCCAGCTGGGAGACGCCGGCATCAGCCGAGAGGGTCGCGCCGATGCGCAGGTCGCGCGCCGGCCACCAGCGCGGCCAGACGTCGGGCGACGTCTGTCGGGCCCAGGCTTCAGCCAGCCCGCTTGGCGTGTCCACGAGCAGGCGCTCGACCTGCAGACGCGGATAGCGGGACGCAAACCAGGCCAACCAGGGCTCGGCCGATTCCGGGCCGACCACCACGATCCGCTGACGCGGGAAGCCGTATCGCGCGGCCGCCTCCGGATCCGAGGTCGCCAGTCCATCGCGATTCAACGCCGCGGCCGCGGAACGCCATTCGGCGGCCGGGTCGATGGGAACAAAGACGACAAGAGGGACTTCCATAAAGAATAAGCGATCCGCGTCATCCGCGGCGACTGGACATCGATATCGAGCGCGTCGGCCGAGACGACGGCCGATCGTCCAATGATACAATGATCGCGAATTGGCCGTCACAACATCCCATGGCGGATGGCTGGGTTTTTCCGCAACCATCTTCCATCAGCATCCATGAGGAGCACCAGAATATGAGAAAGAAAGTCACCGTCGTCGGCGCCGGCAATGTCGGCGCCTCGTGCGCGCTTTGGCTCGCCCAGCGCGGCATCTGCGACATCGTCATGGTCGACGCCGAGATCGCGAAGACGGCGCCCGTCGGCAAGTCGCTCGATCTGCTGCAGGCCGCCCCGATCGTGGGCTACAACACCCGCATCATGGGCACGGCCAATGGGTCGTATGAGGGCACCGAGAACTCGGACGTCATCGTGATCACGGCCGGCTTCCCCCGCAAGCCCGGCATGAGCCGCGAAGACCTCGTCAGCGCCAACCAGGGCATCATCACCGACGTGCTTGCCAAGGCGCTGACCAAGTCGCCGAACGCGTACATCGTCGTCGTGACCAACCCGCTCGACTCGATGACCTACCTGGCCTACAAGCTCTCCGGGCTCCCCAAGCACCGCGTCATGGGCCAGGCCGGCATCCTCGACAGCGCCCGCATGGCGGCCTTCATCGCGCTCGAGATGAACGTCTCGATCGAGAACGTGCAGACCGTGGTGCTCGGCGGCCACGGCGACGAGATGGTGCCGCTCACCCGCTACTCGACCGTCTTCGGCCGCCCGATCACCGAATGGCTCTCGCCCGAGAAGGTCAACGCCATCGTCGATCGAACCCGCAAGGGCGGCGGCGAGATCGTCAACCTGCTCGGCACCTCGGCCTACTACGCGCCGGGCGCCGCTGCCGCGCGCATGGCTGAGGCCATCCTGCTCGACAGCAAGCTGATCGTGCCGGCCTCGGCATATCTCGAGGGCGAGTTCGGCTACAACGACATCTACTTCGGCGTGCCGGTCAAGCTCGGCGCCGGCGGCGTGGAAGAGATCCTGCAGTTCCCGCTCACCGACGAGGAGAAGACGATGGCCGACAAATCGGTCAAGCTCATCCGCGAAACGATGGGCGCGCTGAAGTTCTGAGGCCGCGGAAAACCGGACCGCTGACCGCGGTCTATTCGCGAACGATCAAGGACGAATGACGAGGCGCATCGCCGCGGCGAGCTTCGTCGTTCGTCCTTCGTCGTTCGCCTTGAAACGAGCATCGTTCATGTCCATCGACGTAACGGGCGTCGTCATCGCCCACAACGGGCATCACGTGTTGGTATACGGCGCCGAGGCGCAGGCGCTCGGCGTGCCTGTGCTCGAAGCGCCGGTGCACCTGCGGCCCGGATACCGGTTGTGGGAGGCGCCCGCCTACTTCCTGCCCCAGACCGTGATCGACGACATCGGGCAGGAGTACGAAGCGCCGGATGCGTATCAATGGATCGAGGAACGCGGCGATCTATTTCCGAGGTCCGAAGCCTACGGGCACATGGCCGACGGGACAGAGAAGGGCTTTGTCATCAAGGCCATGGACCTGACCGACCTGCGCGTCTTCGCCGGCCCCGCCGCGAACGGCGCGTTCCTGCATGTGTCGCTGGCGATCGAGGCCGAGGCCGTGGCCGACAACCTCGCCGTGGCTCCCGTCTCAGGGCCCGCGCCGCTTCTGGCTCGCGCCCTGCCCGCCTACCGGCTGGCGCCCGGCACCTTCGGCGCCGTCGGCGCCGCCATCCTCAATCGGCTGCTGCTCAACAAGCGCCGCGACTTCCGCCTGACCTTCGACGAGCTCGACGACATGCTCGCCGACTGAGGTCGCTCGCTACCCATCGAAACGAAAACGCGGCCGGCCAACGGATCCGTTGGCCGGCCGCGTTTTCCAAGGACGCCTCAGCGCGACAGCGTGGGAAGGTACAACGTCGGCCGATACTCGAAGGCGCCGATATCGCACCAGGCGCCCTGTGGTCGCGCCACGTCGCGTTGATCCGTGACCGGGCAATCGGGCCCACTGCCGGTGTCGATCGCGACCGAGCCGATGCGCAGCGCAATGACCGGCGTCGCCCCGCCGGCGAAGCCGAAGCCGCCCAGGCGCGGGTCGAACCCGACGATGTTCAGGTCGACGCCGTTCGACAGGCCGCAGGCCGCGGTCGCGTCCTCGATCAGGTTGCTGGTTGAGCCCGCGGCGATGGACCCGCCTGCGCCGTTGACGCAATCGCCGCCGCTGACCGAGTCGGCGATGAGCGTGTTCTTGAGCGTCGGTGCGCTGGCGGCGTTATAGATTCCGCCCCCCAGCGCGGCCGCTGCGGTGTTGCCGCTCAGGGTCACGTTGACGAAGGTCGGGTTGCTGTTAGCGTTGAACACGCCGCCACCGAACACACCGGCATTGTTGAAGAACGTCACGTTGGTGAGCGTGACCAGACTGCCGTTGTCGTTCTGCAGGCCGCCGCCGTAACTGCCGTAGTTGCCCTGGAATGTGACGTTGGTCAGAACCGCTCCGGCGCCTGTGTTGAGCAGCCCGCCGCCGCCATCGGCGCGGTTGCCGCTAAAGAGCGTGTTGGCCACCGCGATCGAGGTAGCGGTGTTGTACATGCCTCCGCCGACGTTGTTCGGGGTCGTGCCGTCGGCTCTTCCGGCCGTGATCGTGAAGCCGTCGAGCGTGCCGAACAGGCCGCTGCCGGCGACGACGACGTGATAGGCATTGTCGCCGCTGATGTCGGTATAAGACTCGGCGATGCTGTTGCCGTCGGCGTTCAAATCGTCTTGAGTCAGATCGCCGCTGAGCACGGTCCGGTGCGTGCCGGGGCTGCGCTCGACGCGCGACGTCTCTGTGCCGGCGAATCCGCCGTACAGGCTGACCAGGTCCTTGAGCCCGAAGGCTGACGCGCGATCGTCGGGAGTCTGCAGGACACCGCGATCCGGGTAATAGACTCCGGCGGCCACCCAGAGCTCGGTGCCGCGCGAGGCGAAGGCCAGGGCGTCCTGCAGGTTGCTGAGCGCCGTCGCCCAGGTCAGCCCGTCTTGAAAGCCGACCACGGTTCCATCGACGTACAGGCGCGGCGCATACTCGAAGGCGCCGATGTCGCAGGCCCCCGACCCGTCGCCGTCGCCGTCGATCGGGCGCGGGATCAGGCGTTCATCGCGCGCGGTGCAGGCGGCGATGTCGCCGGCGTCGATCGCCGGCGAGCCCGGGATGAGCGGGCGCGCCAGGGTGCCGTAGCCGTTCAGTTGCAGGTCGCCGAGCAGCGGCCCGGTGCTATTGAGATCGCCGGCGGCGTTGAAGTTGCCGGCACAGGTGGCATCGCTGCTGAGGTTGTGGCCGCCCGAGGTCAAGGCCAACCCCACCGGACAGTTGACCGGTGAGTTATTGCTGACGATCGAGTTGACCGACGTACCGGAGCCGTAGCTCGCCAGCCCCCCGGTGTGGCCCGAGCCCCCGACGTTGTGGCTGATCGTGCTGTTCGTGATCGTGATCACGCCGTAGTTGTCGATGGCGCCCGTAAGCAGCGTGCCCACGTTGCTGCTGACCAGTGAGTCGCGCAGCGTCAGGTTGTCATAGCTGACGATCGCGCCGCCCAGCCTGGCCGTGTTCGACACCACCGAGGTCCAGTCCAGCGTCGTCGGGCGATTGGTGAACATGCCGGCGCCCGCGCGGGCTGTGTTGTTGCGGATCGACGAGCTCTGCAGGGTGGCCGAGCCGGTGCCGATGCCGCAACCGATGCAGACGCCGCCGCCTATCGCAGACGACGTGTTCCCGAGCACGTTGTTTTGCTCGACCACGACCCGAAAAAGGATCAGATCGCCGTTCGATCGGATCCCACCTCCACCCTCGTCAAGCGTCAGACCGTCGCGGATCGACATGAACGACAGGCGCACGTTCGCGCCAGAATCGATCACATCCAAGACGCGATCGCCGAAACCGCCGCTGATGGCCGTACGGCCAAAGGCCGTGCCGTTGATCGCGATCGGCCCGCCGCCCGTGATGTCGAGATCGCCGGTGGCGTTGGCGTCCTCGCCGGTCCCGACGAGCCCCAACGTGTAGGTCAGGTTGTCGAGTTGTAGGGTGTCGGTCTCGCTCGCACTCCCGGCCGGACAGGCATCGACCGCGACATTGGTGTTGGCCGCCTGGACGGCTTCGCGCAGCGAGCAGTCGCCGTCGGCGTTGAGCTCATCGGTCGTCGTGTTGACCGTGATCGCGGCCGCGCGCACCGGCGTCGGCGCAGAGATCAGGGCGCCAAAAGCGAGCGCCACCGCGCCGGCCAGCGAGATCCAGCGCCGCGAACGAACTGCCAGGGACGTGGTCGATGTCATACGTCGTCTCCCCATGAATCCTGCAACCCGATCCGTGTATGGCCCGTGCTTCCGTGCGCCGCGTCGTCATAGGCGCCGGTGAGGTGCCGCCACAATTCGTCGGCCGACTTGAACGGCACGCTTTGCGACCCGCTCACCTCGCGGAGTGTGCCGCGCCATTCACCGGGCGGCGCCAGGCGGCTGGGCTCTCGCCAGATGCGGATGACGAACACGGCACTGCGCCTCGGATCGGCCATGTGGGGATTGTCGGCCGGAGCCGTCCCAAAATCGTCCCGGGTCGGTCGTCGACCGTGCCGTGAAGGACGTGTTTCAGGAGGTTGCGGGGGGGTCTGCTGAGGGCTCGCCCAGGATCGCCAGGATCTCGGCGGCAAGCTGGTCTGCGACGGGCGAGCCGTCGCGGCCGGCCCACGCAGCCTCGAGGCGTAACGCCGGCACCAGCAGCGGCCAATACTCAGCCGCGGCCTGGGCGATGGCGTCGGACAGGGCCCGAGAAGCCGCGGCCGAGTCGGATCGGCCGGCATGGCCCTTTGCGAGGATGAGCAGGGCCTCGGCGATCAGCGGCTGGTCCGGGCAGTCTCGCGCCAGGGTCAGCGCGTGCTCTCCGTCAACCAGCGCTTCGTCGGTTCGACCCGCGCCGAGCGCCGCAGCCGAGCGCGCCAGGAGCGCGCGGGCCAACACCGGCCGCTCGCCGGCCAACCGCGCGTCAGCGATCAAGGCCTCGTAGTCGTCGAACGGCTGACGGACGGCGGTGTCGAGGGCGCAGGTCTGCAGCCAGTGCGCCTGCGTCGCGATCAGGAACGACGGGGTCTGCGTCGCCGCCGCCGCCTGCAGCGCGCGTTCGAGTGCCGCGCGCGATCGCGTGCCGTCGCCGAGCAAGCGCCAATGCTGGCCGAGCAAAGTCGCGGCCAGCATCACGATCGGTTGGATTCCGCTGGCCTGCGCCGCGGCCTCGATCTCCCGTAAGCTGCGCCCGCTCCGGTCCGGATCGCGGCGCGTGAGCCGCGTCATCGCCAGGTAGCCCTGCATCAGCGTCTGACCGTAGCGCGTCCCGAGTTGGGTCGTGACATCGAGCCCGCGCTCAAAGTCTGCGAGGGCCTCCGCGACCGCGCCGCTCCGCAGACTGGCCGCCCCACGCCCCGCGTACTTTTCCCAAAGCCCCGGGACGTACGAGGTCCCGACCACGTCGATCGATCGGGTGTAGATCTGGATGGCTTCGCCGTACCGACCGCGGTTCAGCGCGACCTGGCCGAGCATCGTCAGCGCGGCTGATTCGAGTCGGCGCAAACCGGCAGCGCGCGTTTGCGTGACCGTGCGCTGCAGGACGTCCTCGGCGCGTTGATAATCCTGCACGAAGACGAGCGCCGTGCCGAGATGATTGAGGGTCTGGGCGTAGAGGTTTGTCCGGGCCAGGTCTGCGGCATCCAGTTGCAGGCGCGCCTGATCGAGATCGCCGACGGCCTCGCGCGTCTGACCCAGCATCATCCGGCAGATGCCGCACAGGTTGCGCGCCGACGCCTCGGCCGCGAGGTCGTGATTGGCTTGCGCCAATCGGACCGCTTCGTCGGCCCTCGCAAAGCCCTCCTGCCATCGATCAAGCGCCGACAGCACGAAGGCCTCCAGGGTCAGGGCCTGGCACGTCAGCGAAGAATAGGCGCGAACAATCGGCATGGCGGCCTCGATCAGGCGCAAGGCCTGCTCGGTCTGGCCTTCATAGTGGGCGAGCGTGGCCAGCAAGACCGCGGCCCGAGCCGCCAGCTCGTTGCCGGGGCTGCCTGCAGTCTCGACCACGTGCGCGATCAGGGCGCGGGACTGATCGAAGGCGGCGAGGTCGGCGACCTCTTCGGCCTGTCGGAGCCAGAACGGCGCCGCCTGTTCGAGTCGCCCTGCGGCATCATAATGGCGCGCGATCCGGCCGGCCTGACCGCGGGTCGCGCCGTGCACGGTCTCGAGGGCCCGGCCGGCCGCGGCGTGGAGCCTGAGGCAGAGTTCGGGCGGGATCGTTGCGGCCAGCTCATCGTGTACCAGACGATGGCTGAATGCGTAGTCGGTCTGTGCCTCGGTGCCGGTTGTCACAAGCAGACGGCGCGCCAACAACACATCGAGAGCCGGCTCGAGGCGCGCCGGCCGCCATCCCAGAAGGTGCGCGAACTCGGCGTGTTGAAAGTCGAACCCCAACACGGCGGCGGCCTGCAATGCGGCATGCGCATCCGCCGGCAGGCGCTCGAGCCGCACCCGCAGCGCATCCCGAAGCCCGGTGGGCAGGCGCACGGTATCCGACGTCGACCAGGCATCGGCCAGGCTGTCGACGGCCTCGCGAAGCAGGAGCGGCAGCCCGTGCGCGTATGCCGTCAACTCCTCGATCAAACCCGGCTCGACCGCATGATCGCCCAGCGTCGTTTCGAGGAAGAGCCGGGTCTCCTCGGGTGTGAACGGCGCGAGAGCGAGGTCGAGCGCACACCGCCGCCGTCGCAAATCGCGCTTGACGGCCTGCAGTCGCTCGGTCGGCTCCCCCGAACGATGCGTGACCAGCAGTAAGACCGCCTGCGAAGCACCGACTTCGGCGAGTTCGCGCAACAGATCCAGGGACGCGCGGTCGGCCCACTGTGCATCATCGAACACCAAGACGAGCGGGTCGGGGGTTGCCAGCTGCTGGAAGATCAGACGAAGCGCACGCCGCAGCTCATCGGCACTCGGCTGCGTGGGCGACAGCAGCCCGGGCCGCAGAACGTTCAGGTCGGGCACCAGGGGCACCAGGTTGTTAAGCAGCGCCGCCGGGATGTCGGAGCGGTGTGCGATGACGGGCGCCGCCGCTGTCAACATCTGCTGCCAGGGGCTATACGGTTGCTCGTCGTCGGCGGCACGCGGCGGGTGACACGTCCCCCACAACACGCGGACCGACGCGCCGGAAGAAGCTTGAAAGCGATGCAACGCTTCGTGGATCAACGCGGTTTTTCCGGATCCGGCTTCGCCCGCGACGAAGACCGTTCGCCCGACGCCGCGTGTCACATCGGCATACGAATCCAGCAGCTGCCGCAACTCGGAGCGTCGGCCCACGAACGCCGGAGCGACCGGGGCGTCGTCACGGCGCCCGGGCTGTCGGACCCGGTTGTGAATCAGGTCGGTGTACAGGGCCATCGTCTCCGGCAGCGGCGAGGTTTGCAGCTCGGCCTGAAGGCTTTGTGCCAGCGCCTCGTAGGTCGTCACCGCTGTCTGCCGATTGCCGGAGAACGCCTCGAGCCTCATCTTGAGACGAACGGCCTCTTCGTCCCACGGATCGAGCGCGACCAGCCGACGCGCCCAGGCCAAACCGCGATCGTGCCTATCCGCGTTCAGCTCATGGGTCGCAAGCGCCTTGAGGATTTCGGCGTAGCGTTGGCGGGCCTGCTCGCGCCGTGCGAGGAGGATCTCATCGTCATCAATCCCGCTGGCCAGGTCGCCGCGATACAGTTCGGCGGCGCGTTCAAGGGCAGACGCGTCGTCGGCCGGTGCTTCGAAGGCCGCGACGTCGAGCCAGCACGCAGGGCCGGGATCCCAGACGACCTCTCGAGTCGACACGATCAGCCAGGCCTGGGCCGGCTGCGGCAAGGAGGTGCGCAGCAGATAGAGATGGCGACGGAGATTGGTCAGCGCATCGGTCTCGCTCACGTCCGGCCAGAGCGTGAAGGCCAGAGCCTGGCGGGGTTGCGGACGGCCGGGTTGGAGCACCAGACGCGCGAACAGGCGCACAGCACGCTCACGGCGCGGCAACTCGATGGCGCGACCGTCCCATTCGAGACGGATCTCGCCAAGGAGAGCGATACGCAACGAGGCGGCCGAGAAGTGCATTCGTTTGGATAGAGGCTGCGTCGCGGGTGGGTCGACGGGCCCGCGCCGATTTTACTTGAGCTGCGCGCGCGTGTTATACTTTTTGTTCGCCTCGCATCGGCCCTTTTCAGGCCGCCGGAGCGCCACCACTCGCACCGGCTTGTGAGGGAGCAACTATGGAAAAAGTGACTCTGAAGTACCGCAACCAGCAATGGGAACTGGCGGCCGGCATGACCGCGCGTGATGCGATCAAGAAAGCCGGGCTGCAGCCCGAATCGGTCCTGATCGTCGTCGACGGCGAACTGCAGACCGACGACGTCATCCTCAAGCCCGGCCAGCAGGTGAAGCTGGTGGCCGTGGTGTCGGGCGGCGGCGCTTGAGCGCCGGGGAGCAGCGCCCATGAAATGCCGAAAGTGCGGCGAGAAGGCCGTGATCAACATGCGTCAGCACAAGCTGGCGCTGTGCCGCGAGCACTACCTCGCCTGGCTACCCGAACAGGTCGAGCGCTTCATCGAGAAGTACAAGATGTTCACCCGCTCTGAGAAGGTGCTGGTGGCGGTCTCGGGCGGAAAGGACTCGCTCGGGCTGTGGCACATCCTCAAGGCACTGGGCTACGCCACCGAAGGCCTGTACATCGGCCTGGGCATCGACGGTGGCGTCGGTTACTCGGACGAGTCCCGCGCGCTCAGCGAAGCCTTTGCGAAAGAACATGGCCTGACCCTGCACGTGGTCGACATCGACCAGAAGTACGGCGCCACGATCCCGGAGTTGGCCGTGATCAGCAATCGTGGCCAGGGCAAACCGTGCTCGGTGTGCGGGCTCAACAAACGCTACCTGTTCAATCGGGTCGCGCTGGAAGGCCACTTCGACGTGATCGTCACAGGCCACAACCTCGACGACGAGGTGGCGGTGCTGATGCAGAACACGTTCAATTGGGCCGGCGGCTATCTCGCCCGACAGGCTCCGGTGCTGCCCGGCGGCGACGGCCTGTCCCGCAAAGCCAAGCCGCTTTGCCGGATCTACGAGCGCGAGATGACGGCCTACTGTCTGCTGCAGGGCATCGAGTACATCTACGCCGAGTGCCCGCACGCCGTGGGCTCGACCACGATCTACTACAAAGAGATCCTGAACCAGATGGAGACCGACCGGCCCGGCACCAAGCTCCAGTACTACGTGAGCTTCCTCGAGGCCAAGAAGGCCGGGCTCTTCGCCAGCGTCGAGGACAAGGCGATGCTGCATCCGTGCGATCGTTGCGGCCAGCCGACGTCGGCCCCGGGCGAGTGCGCGTGGTGCCGGATGTGGGATCGCGTGCGCCTGGTGAAGAGCACGGTGCCCGCGGCGCCCGAATCCGTGTCGCTGCTCTAGGACGACCGTCTGACGGAACATGCGGATGGGTGCGGCCGGCCCGATCGCGATCGGGCCGGCCGCACCCATCCGCATGTTCCGCGTACAATGGACGCCGTCTCGGCCGGAATGACCGCGCCAGGCGTCTGAAGACGAGGGTATGGCACACTTCCGTTATCTCGACCGCATCACCGGCCTGTTCGTGGCCGTGTTGATCATCTCCAATATCGCCTCGGTGAAGGTCGTCACAGTCGGGCCGTTCACGTTCGACGGCGGCACCCTGCTCTTCCCGCTGGCCTATATCTTCGGCGATGTGCTGACCGAGGTGTACGGGTATCGCGCCAGCCGGCGCGTGATCTGGACCGGCTTCGCCGCCCTGGCGCTGATGGTGCTGACGCTGGCCCTCGTCGACGTGCTGCCGCCGGGAAACCCGACCTTCAGCGCCGTGCTCGGGCAAGCGCCGCGCATCGCCGTCGCCAGCCTGATCGCCTACTGGATCGGCGAATTCGCCAACGCATTCGTGCTCGCCAGGCTCAAGGTCGCCACCGGTGGGCGCTGGCTATGGACGCGCACGATCGGGTCGACCCTGATCGGTGAAGGCGTCGACACCGTCGTCTTCGTCCTGATCGCCTTCCTTGGCGTCTGGACCAACGACGTGCTCGCGGCCGTCCTGATCTCGAACTACGTCTTCAAATGCGCGGTCGAGGTGCTGTTCACGCCGGTCACGTACGCTGTGGTGGCGCGACTCAAACGCGCCGAGGGCGTCGACGCCCTCGATCGCGACGTCGATTTCAATCCCCTGGTGCTGCAATGACCCAGGGGTGTCGTCGGGTGGTCAAGCGCCCCAAGATGGTGCTCGAACCCGCGGAACCAGGTTTCTCTTGCCGCCTTTGGCTGGCAGGTCGAAAGCCAATGGATCGGAGTGCTGAATGAACGCTAGCCCCTTGAAAGCCGGTTTCGTCGCCGTCGCCGGTCGACCCAACGTCGGCAAGTCGTCGCTGATCAACGCCCTGCTCGGGCAGAAGATCGCGATCGTCTCGGCCAAACCGCAGACCACGCGCCGCAACCAGCTGGGGATCCTGACGGAGCCCGGCCTGCAGATCGTGTTCGTCGACACGCCCGGGCTGCACGAGGCGCGCAACCCGCTCGGCGATTTCATGATGGACGCCGCTGGGCGCGCGTTGTCGGACGCCGATGCCGTGCTGTGGATCGTGGACGTCAGTGTCGCCCCGACCGGCGGCGACCGCCACGCCATCGCCCGCATCCTCGAGGCCGCGCCCAAAGGGCCCAAGGTGCTGGCGCTCAACAAGGCCGACAAACTCAAGGCCGCCCACGTCCTCGCGCACACCGACGCGTACCGCGCACTGGTGCCCGATGCGGCCTGGATGCTGGTCTCGGCCACGCGCGGCGATAACCTGGCCGAGATCCGCGAGATGCTGGTCGCCACACTGCCCGAGAGCGAGGCCTTGCTGTATCCCGAAGACGAGGTCACGCAGACGCATCTGCGCGAACTGGCCGGCGAGTTGATCCGCGAATCGGCCCTGCATGCGCTCGAGCAGGAGGTGCCCCACGGCATCGCCGTCGACGTGATCGACTACGACGAGAGCGAGCCGGGCCAGGTGCGTATCAGCGCCGAGGTCATCGTCGAGCGTGACACGCACAAGGCCATCGTCATCGGCAAGGGCGGCGCCATGCTGCAGCGCATCGGCACCCACGCCCGGCGCGAGATCGAGGACCTGATCGGCACGCACGTCTTCCTCGACCTGCACGTCAAGGTCGAGCCCGGCTGGCGCGACAACGCGCGGCTGGTGCGGCGGCTGGGGTACAAGCCCGAAGATTGATGAAGGACGAACGACGAGGGCTGCCCCCTCGTCTGGAGCATTCATGATCGAACTCGACTTTCCATTCAGCAAACGCTACGGCTCCGATGAGATGCGGGCCGTATGGTCCGACGACCACAAACGCCGCCTGTGGCGCCGGATCTGGGTGGCCCTGGCGCGCGCGCAAACGACGGCCGGTCTGGTGCGCGCCGAGCAAGTGCAGGACCTCGAAGCCCACGCCGACACGCTCAACACGGCGCGCGCGCTCGAGATCGAGGCCGAGATCGGCCACGACGTGATGGCCGAGGTGCGCGCTTACGCCGAGCAGTGCGCCATCGGCGGCGGGATCATCCACTGGGGCGCGACCAGCGCCGACATCACCGACAACGCCGACGTGCTCCGGCTGCGCGACGCGCTGGGCCTGGTGCAGAAACGCCTCACGACCGTGCTGGCCGATCTCGCGGACCTGATCGATGCCAACGCCGAGCTGGCCTGCATGGCTTACACCCACCTGCAGCCGGCCGAGCCGACGACGATCGGCTACCGTCTGGCCGTCTACGCGCAGGACCTGCTGGATCACGAGCGCGCGCTGGTCGGCGTGGCCGCCGGGTTGCGCGGCAAGGGGCTCAAGGGCGCCGTCGGCACCCAGGCGTCGTACGGCGAGATGCTGACCGGCACCGGGGTCAGCCCGCGCGAGCTCGAGGCCCACGTGCTGCAATCGTTGGGCCTCGGCGCATATACGATCGCGACCCAGACCTATCCGCGCGTGCAGGACTACACGGTGCTGGCTGCGCTGGCCGGGCTGGCGGCGTCGCTGCACAAGTTCGCGTTCGACCTGCGGGTGTTGCAATCGGCGGGTTTCGGCGAGATGGCCGAGCCGTTCGGCGCCAAGCAGGTCGGCTCGAGCGCCATGCCCTTCAAGCGCAACCCGATCAATGCCGAGAAGATCTGCTCGCTGGCACGCCTGGTGGCGGCGATGCCGCACGTCGGCTGGGAGAACGCCGCCGACTCGCTGCTCGAGCGCACGCTCGACGACTCGGCCAACCGGCGCACCGCCCTGCCCGAGTCCTTCCTGGCCATCGACGAGATGCTGCGCACCGCGCACAAGATCCTGGCCGGTCTGCGGATCAACGGCGAGGCCTGCGCCGCCAACCTGGCCAAGTTCGGGCCGTTCGCGGCCACTGAGCGCGTGCTCATGGCCGCCGTCCGGGCCGGCGCCGACCGCCAGCACATGCATGAACGCCTTCGCGAGCACAGCCTGAAGGCGTGGGCCGTGATCAACACCGGGCAGCCCAACCCGCTCCCCGGCGCGCTCGCCGGCGACACTCAAATCCTGCGCCACATCCAGCCGGCTCGGCTCAAAGACCTGATGCAGGCCGAGGGTTACACCGGCACGGCCGCCGAACGGGCGCGTGAGATCGCGACGGCCATTCGATCGCGGCTCGCGGCCTGATCGTCACCGCCTCAACAAACGAAACCGGCGAGGCCAAGTGCCTCGCCGGTTTCGTTTGGGGTATTCAGATTCAGGCCTGCGGCTCGACCCGCGATGTCCCGGCCTCAGCCGGCGCGCCGGCCGCCAGGATCTCGCGCGCCACCCGGCCGACGTCCAGGCCCTTGGCGCGCTCGATACCGGCTGCCAGCGTTGACTCCGAGACCGGCACGTCGCGCCAGACCGCGCGCGCAAGCCGTCGCACCGAGTCATCGACCGCCGGGTGCGCGATCGACAACGCGATCAACGTGGCCGCCTGGTCGACGTCGCCGGCCACGGCTGCGACGCGCGCCAGACCGATGAACACATCGAGCATGAACGGCTCGTTGCCCATCGCCACATGCAGGCCCAGCGCCTCCCGCAACCGGCTTTGCGCCACCTCGATGTCGTTTTGAAACGCGTTGACCCAACCCAGCGCCGTCAGCGCCTGTGCGCGCAGGAAGGGGTTCTCCATCTGATCCGCCAGCTGCACGGCTTCATGCGCCTGCGGCAGCGCGGGCGCATAGTCGCCGATCAGGACCCGCGCCCGACAGCTGTTGACCAGGAACACACATTGGGCAAACCGATTGCCGGTTCGCCGCACCAGCGGGAGCGCCTCTTCAAAACGCCGGAGCGCGGCGACGTCATCGCGCTCCGAAGACTCGACGTTCGCCAGGCTGTTCAGGCCGGCCGCCACGGCTTCGATATCGTCGGCGGCGCGCGCCAGCGCCAGGCTTTCCTCCAGCACCGTCCGGGCTTCGACGAAGACGCCCTGATCGGCCAGCACGTTACCGAGCAGGCGCAGCGTCAGCACCAGCACCGGCCGGTCGCCGATGGCGCGCACGCGCGGCAGGATCGCGCGCAGCCGGGACTCCGCGGGTTTGAACCGGCCCTGCCACGCATCGACCCGGGCCAACAGGGCCTCGCTCTGCAGCGCCGCGACCTCGTCGCCGGCGGCTTCGGCCACCGCCACGGCCTGCGTGAGTTGTTCACGCGCCCGGTCCGGTTGGCCGGTGTCGGCCGCGACCCGGCCACGCAGCAGCGGGATCTGGATCTGCAGCCCGCCCGGTGCCGTGTCGTCGCGCTCGAGCATCTCGGCGGCGCGCTGCAGTTGGGCTTCGGCATCCTTATAGGCGTTGACCGCAAACGCGGCCTGCGCGGCCCGGAACGCCTGTCGCGCCGCGCGGCCGAAATCGCCCGAGAGCTCGAAGTGCCCGCCGATGATGTCCGCGTATTCGCCGGCGCGGGTTCCGGCGGCACGGACGAGCCAATCGCCTACCTCGCGGTGGTAGGCGCGCAACTGGCGACCGAGCAGGCCGTTGTAGACCACGTCGCGCAGCAGGTTGTTCTTGAAGCTGAACTCGCGCCAGCTGGCAAAGGTCGAGGCCGGCCGCAGAAAGATCAGCTCGCGGCGACGCAGATCGTCGAGCAGGCGATCGAGGTTCGGCAGCGGGATGCCGTCCGCGGTTTCCAGCGCCTGCAGGGCGCCATCCCAGAACACGCGCCCGACGACGCTGGCGCGGGCCAGGATCACGCGGGCGCCGGCCGGCAGGCCTTCGAGCCGCACCTGTAGGGCCTCGGCCAGTGTGGCCGGAACGCGCAGCCGCGCCAGGCGCGACTCGCGCACGAGCCAGTTCGGCTCACGCGGCACGATCACGCCGTCCTCGAGCAGCACCGTGATCAGCTCTTCGAGGAAGAACGGATTACCCTCGCTGCGCTCCACCAACATGTCGCGCAGCTGCGTCGGTAGCTGCGCCGCACGCGACAACAACTCGCCGGCCAACCGCCGGCTGTCGGCGCGCGAGAGCGGCGCGAGCGTGATGCGCCGGTGCAACGGCAGATCGCGGCCCCAATCGGGGCGCTCGTCGAAGAACTCGGGGCGCGCGCTGGCCAGGATCATCACCGCCGAGCGCGGCGAGAGGCGGGCCCAGCGCTGAAGCAAGGTCAACGATGTCTCGTCCGCCCACTGGATGTCTTCCAGGATGACCAGCACCGCGCCGTCGCGCACCGCGCCGCGGAAGACGGCCTCGAGGGCCGCGTCGGCGCGGTCGCGCACGAGGTTGGGGCTGGCGCCGACGCTAACGGCAGGCGGCGCCTCGCCGTCGAGGCCCAACGCCTGCGCGATCGCCTGGGTCGCCTCGTCGAGATCCGCGGGCCGCAGGAAAGCCGACAGACCCTGACGCAACTTGGCGCGCGCCTCGACCGGCGTGTCGCTCTGCAGTAGATTGCAGCGCTGCGCCAGCAATCGACCGATCAGGCCGTAGGGCCGTTGCGCCATCTGCGGCGTCGCCCTTCCCTGGAGGAAATAAAAGTCCGGCACCTCGAGCACGTCGGCCCAGGTGTCGAATTCGTGCAACAGGCGACTCTTGCCGAGGCCCAACTCGCCGATCAAGGTGACCCACCGCGCGCCCCGCCCGGCCAGGGTCTCGAGGAACTCGCTCTGCAGTTGCTTGAGCTCGTGCTCGCGGCCGATCATGTGCGCCGATGCGCCCGGCACACCGCGATCCTCGAGCCAGAACGCCTGCTCGCGCCGAGCCAGCACCTCAAAGGCCGCAACCGGCTCCCGCAGGCCACTGCCCTCCAGGCCCGGGATGGCGCGGAAGTCGAAGCGACCGCGCGCCCGACGATGTGTCTCTGCGTCGATGACCACGCCACCCGCCAGCGCGATGGTCTGCAACCGCGCGGCCACACCAAGCGCCTGGCCGGAGAGCAACATGCGGCCGTCGACGTCGACGTGCGCGGCGCCGCGGCTGCTTGCCACCGACAACGTCGGCAGGCGACCCGGCTCGACGGCTTCGGGCAGGTCCTCGGTCATCCATGCGTCGAAATCCCGCGCGACCTCGAGCGCCGTCATCACGGCCTGCTCGGCGTCGTCCTCCATGAGGCTGAGCGCGCCCCACACCGCCAGCAACCCGCGCGCCGAACGCTCGTAGATCAGGCCGCCGCGCGACACGCACAGCTCCTCGGCACGCCGCAACCACTGCCGCAACAAGCGCGCGGCGTCGGCGCTCCCCAGGTTCTCGACCAACGTCAGCTCGAGGTCGTTGGCGCCAAAGGCCAGCACCGTCAGCGGGCGCTGGTACTCAAGCACGCTGGTCTGCGTGGCCGTTTGACTGCGGCTGGAGACGTCGTCGGGCCGTTCTGGCGTGGCCAACGGGCTTCCGGCCAGCGCCACTTCCACGGCCTCGACCAGCTCCGCGGCCGAGCCGTAACGCTGCTCGGGGTTCTTGGCAAGCGCGCGCTCGAACACGGCGTCGATGGCCGACGGCAGCGCGGTGTTGATCGACGTGGCCCGCGGCGGGGCGTCGTACACATGCCGGATCAGGATGCCCAGCGTCTGGTCGGCCGAAAACGGCACCTGCCCGGTCAGGATCTGATAGATGACGACGCCAAATGAGTAGAGATCCGCCCGGTGGTCGAGATCGCGCCCCATGGCCTGCTCGGGCGACACGTAATCGGCTGTCCCCAGCAGCGCGCCCCCCGTGGCGTCGGCGCCCGTCACCCACCGCGCGATGCCGAAGTCGGAGATGAACGGGTTGCCCTCGCTGTCGAGCAGGATGTTCGAGGGCTTGATGTCGCGGTGGATGACGCCCTGACGATGCGCGTAATCGAGCCCCGCGGCGGCCTTGCGCAGAAGGTCGAGCAGCACCGTGCGCTCGATCGGGCCGCGCCGCAGGCGATCCTTGATGGTGCCGCCGGCCAGATAGCGCATGACGATGAACGGCGGGTCGTGCGCGCCGTCGAAATCGTAGATCGGCAGGATGTGGGGGTGCTCGAGCCGCGCGACCATCTGCGCTTCCTGCTGGAAGCGCTGCAGCTCCTGGGGGTTCTGGGTCAGCGTGCGCTGGATGACCTTGACGGCCACCACGCGCTCGAGGTTGATCTGGCGCGCGCGGTACACGGTCGCCATGCCGCCCCGGCCGATCTCGTCTTCAAGTTCATAATCGCCGAGGCGTTTGCCCGACATGCGTCGTAGTGTATCATCACGCCGAAATGGCGTTTAAGAACAACGTGACCCGATTGCTTGACGCGCGCAAGATCGATTACGCGGTCTTCGAACTCGACGGCGACAAACACAGCGCCGAGGACACCGCCGCACGGCTGGGTGTCCCCGAAGACCATGTCTACAAGACCCTGGTCGTGCTGCGCGACGCCCCCGGGAAGAAGCCGCTCCTGGTCATGACGCCCGCCGGGCGCGAACTCGATCTGAAGCAACTGGCCGCTACGACCGGCGACAAGAAGCTCAAGATGTCGACCCAGACCGAGGCCGAACGGCTGACCGGCCTGCAAGTCGGCGGGATTTCGGCTTTGGCCCTGCTCAACAAAGGCTTCGAGGTCTGCCTGGCCGAGGATGCCCGCGCCCTGCCCTTCATCCACATCAGCGCCGGCGACCGGCGCGCCAACCTGCGGCTATCCGTGCCCGACCTGATCGCGCTCACCCGGGCGCGCTGGGTGAAGGCCTGACCGCCGGTAATACAGCCCTGGCGCCTTGACCGCTCAGCATCACATGTAGGCTCGCGGGCGTCAGTGCCGCCGAGGCAGCCCGGCCCTATGTCATCCCGAGCGCCTCGACGCCATGGCCATCAGCCAGGCCGAATGAGCGCGAAGGATGGTTGACGTCGGGTCAGGAGGGTCAGGCGCTACTGAGAAACAAAACGCGCTCGACTCTGCGGTCGATGTAGTGTCGGCCCTGACTAGGCCTTGCCAGTGCGGCGCTTGCCACGACCCACAGGGCGGCGACAAGCGCCGCCCTTACGATCTCGCCATCGAGTCTCGGCGGGACACCGGCCCTCCGCCGTTTCTTGCCGGCCGTTTGGGCGCCGCCCATCCACTCTCTGGATGACATTTGGGACGGAGGGGGTTTGGCATGTCCGACGTCCGCCGTCAGCGATACGACTCCGCCTGCAGCGTAAACAACCGCGCGTACGTGCCGCCCTGGGCCAGCAGCGCGTGATGCGTGCCGCTCTCCGTGATCGTGCCGTCCTCGATCACGAAGATGCGGTCGGCCATGCGCACGGTCGAGAAGCGGTGGCTGATCAACACGGCCATGCGTTCCTCGGTGAGCGCCCTGAATTGCTCGAAGACGCGCAGCTCGTTCTCGGCATCGAGGGCCGCGGTCGGCTCGTCGAGCACGATCAGCTCGCAGTCGCGCATGAAGGCGCGGGCCAGCGCGATCTTCTGCCACTGCCCACCCGAGAGGTCACGACCACCCGAGAACCAGCGCCCGAGCACCGTCGCGTACCCGTCTGCCAAGGCTCCGATGACTTCATCGGCCCCGGACTTGCGCGCGGCGGCCATGATCCGCTCCAGGTCATCGAGCGCCTCGACCTGGCCGAACCCGACGTTTTCGGAGGCCGGCAGGTGGTAGCGGACGAAGTCCTGAAAGATCACGCCGATCTTCTGCCGGAGCTGAAGCAGGTCGTAGTCGCGCAGGTCGACGCCGTCGAGCAGGATCTGGCCGCTCGTCGGGTCGTACAGGCGCGTGAGCAGCTTGATCAGCGTGGTCTTGCCCGCGCCGTTCGGCCCGACGAGTGCCACCTTCTCGCCCGGGCGCAGGTGGAAGCTGACGTCGCGCAGCACGTCCTGGGTGTGCCCTTCGTAGCGAAACGAGACGTTGCGGAACTCGATGCCACGCGTGAAGTGCTCGGGCACCGCAACTCCGCCGCCCGATCCCCCGCGCATCGCGGGCGTGAGCTCCAGAAACGCGAACAGGTTGCTGAGGAACAGGCCGTTCTCGTACAGGCTCGAGAGCCCGTACAAGATCGACTGGAAGCGGCTCTGGCTGCTGCGCGTGATCGACAGGAACAGCGTCATATCGCCGAGCGTGATCGACGCACCGACCGCGCGCCACACGATCCACGCGTAGGCGGCGTAGTACGAGAGCGTCGCCAGCAGACCCCAGCCCAGCGAGGCCAGGCTGCGTCTCTGCGCGATGGATTGATCCTCGCGCAGGAACTTCCAGAAAAGATCGGCGTAGCGGCCGAGCAACGGCTCGCCGAGGTTGAAGAGCTTGACCTCCTTGACGGCGTCGTAGTCGGTCAGGAGGTGTTCGAGGTAGTTCAGGCGCCGGGCCTCGGGCGCGCGCCAGCTCAGCACCCGGAAGCTCAACTCGGCATACCGGTTCTGGGCGATGAACGCCGGGACCGTCGCCGCGAAGATCAGCACCGCCAGCCACGGGCTGAACCCGATCAGCAGCACCACGAACGAGATCAGCGTAATGACGTTCTGGACGAGATAGAAGCCGTTGTCCACGATCTGCAGGCTGCGCCAGTCTGCCTCGCGGCGGGCGTTCTGCAGCTTGTCGTAGTACTCGGCGTTTTCGAAGTACGCCAGATCGAGCTCCAGGGCCTTGCGGATGATCCGCGTGTTGATGTTGACGTTGATGCGCGCGTGCAGGATGTGCTCCGCCAATGTGCGAGCCTGCCCGACCGCGGTATCGAGCACGACCAGACCCAGTTCGAGCAGCAGCCAGGGCGCCACGCTTTGCAGCCCGGTCAGCGGGTCGGTGTGCGCCTGCGCACCTGCGACCACGGCATCGACGATGAGCTTGGCCACGTACGCCTGACCGGCCGGGATGCCGGCACCGATGAGCGTGCAGACGACCATGACGATCAGCGAGGCGGGATGCCCCTGCCACACAAGTTCGAACGCCCGGCCGACGTTCACGCTCGCTGCCCGAATCTTGGCCGGGTTTTCGGCCATCCACGCCCGCCATCTCTCTGTCAACGAAGTCCGCGAGGGAGTCATAAGGAATCAGTGTAGCACGCCGATCGGGTGCAGCGGCCTAGACGAACAGCGAGGCCCCGATGCCCACCCGCCGCGAGCGTGCGGCGATTTGTTTCGCTCGCTCCAGCGCGAATAACGGCGGGCCCGAACCGCCGCTAGGCGTGTCGAGCCCGGCCATGCCGTCGCCTGAAAGCGTGCTACAACTTGTCTGGGTGGCAACATCCCCACACCAAGAAACGGAGACCCAGATGCTCAGTCAAGCCATGCAAAAAGCTATCAACGAACAGATCAACCTCGAGTTCGCGTCGTCGTACGCCTACCTGGCGATGTCGGCGCATTTCGAGAGCGCGAGCCTGCCGGGTTTCGCCGGATGGATGCGCCTGCAATACGAGGAGGAGATCGGGCACGCCCTGCGCCTGTTCGATCACATCCAGGATCGCGGCGGCGCCGTGCAACTCGCGGCAATCGCCGAGCCCAAGGCCAAGTTCAAGACCGCGCTCGAGGCCTTCGAAACCGCGCTCAAGCACGAACAAAAGGTCACGGCCGCGATCCACAAGCTCTACGCGTTGGCCCGCAAGGAAGACGACTACGCGACGCAGGTTATGCTCGAGTGGTTCGTGCGTGAACAGGTCGAAGAGGAAAAGAACGTCGGCCAGGCCGTCGATCAGCTCAAGATGGCGGGCACCGACTCGGCTGCGCTGCTCATGCTCGACGACCGCTTTGGCCAGCGCGCGCCCGAGGGCGGCGCCACCGACACCGAGTCGTAAGGCGAGCCTCGACGGGACCCCGGCGTCCGCCATCGCACAAAGGCGGCGATCTGGGCCCGGAGATTCACTCGGGTCCGACACCCGAAAAGGGCGCAGGTTGGCCACGACCAACTTGCGCCCTTCGCTGTTCGCTCCTCGCTCTGGCCCCTCACCCCTCGCACACCTGCCCCTTGCGCTTTCGGCCGAGGACGGCATGGAATCCGTCGATGACTTTGTCGACGTCGGTGGGCGTGATCCAGCAGTGCGTAACGAGACGGAAGCCGTACGGGCCCGGGTCGAGCAGGATGCCGTCGCCGCGCAACGCCTCGGCGACCGCCGGCCCGGTAATGCCGCGCGCCGGGTCGAGCCGGAGATAGACCATGTTGGTCTGCGGTTCCGGGTTCTCGAGCGTCAGGCCCGGTAAGCCAGCCAGGCCGGCCGCCAGTCGACGGGCGTTGACGTGATCGTCGTCGAGGCGCTCGATCATGTGCTCGAGCGCGATCAGGCCCGCAGCCGCGATCACACCCGCCTGGCGCATCCCGCCGCCGACCATCTTGCGGTAGCGCCGGGCCTCGGCCACAAGGTCCGCGTCGCCGCAGAGCATCGAGCCGACCGGCGCGCCCAGCCCCTTCGATAAGCAGAACATCACTGAGTCGACGTGCTGGGTCAGCTCGGTGGCCGGCGCGCCGAGCGCCACAGCGGCGTTGAATAACCGCGCACCGTCGAGATGCACCTTGAGCCCGTGCCGGCGCGCGAGATCGCGCGTGGCCGCCATCGCCGCCGGCGACACGACCACGCCGCCGCAGATGTTCTGCGTGTTCTCCAGACAGATCAGGCGTGTGCGCGGATGATGCACGTCCTCGTCGCGGATCGCGGCGACGACATCGGCCAGGCCGAGCGAGCCGTCGGGCTGGTTCGGCACGACGGCCGCCTGGGCTCCGACGAGCGCCGCCAGGCCGCCCACCTCGTTGAGATAGATGTGCGATTTGTCGCCGACGATCACCTCGACGCCGCGGTGCCCGGCGCAATGCACCATCAGCGCCAGCAGGTTGCCCATGGTGCCCGAGGGCACGAACAGGGCCGCAGCCTTGCCGGTCAGCGCCGCCGCGCGCTCTTCAAGCCGATTGACCGTGGGATCGTCGCGATAGACGTCGTCGCCGACCTCGGCCAACGCCATCGCCCGGCGCATCTCGGGCGTGGGCACCGTCACCGTGTCGCTGCGCAGGTCGATCAGGCCGTTTTCAAAAGGCATACAGCACCTCGCTCTATCGCTGGAAACCGGGACAACCTCCAGGGGCCGAGGCATGGCCCCGGCCCCTGGAGGTTGTCCCCATGATAATGCGCGCCACGGAGTTCGGGTTCAGGGCATCGGCGTGCCCTGCAGGTATTGCCACAGCGAGTACCCGCCGCCGACCAACACCGTGCCCCACATCACGGCCATGAAGATCTGCCAGACGCAACCCAGGCAACTGACGCCGAGCGCGCCGCCCGCCCAGGGCAGGACCCACCGCGTCTTGCGCTCACGCCACAGGTACAGGCCGATGCCCGTGACGATCAGGGCCAGCGCCAGGAACGGCAGGCCCATCAAGGTCGTGCCCGGCACCGGCAGAAGCGCGAACACCAGCCAGATGAAGGCCAACACCAGACCGGCGATCGCCCAATACCGGGCCGCGTTCGAGGGCTGAGGTTCTGTCATGGCGTGCGGCCTGGCGCAGGCTCTTCGGGATCAGTACTTGCGCACCAGCGGCTTGTACAGGTCGGGCTCGCGGTTCTGCAGCGTCTGGAACTCCTCGCGCCGCTGCCGCACTTCGCGCAGGTCGATACGCGCCACGGCGTAACCCTCAGCCGGCTCGTTGGTCTTGGGGTCGACCTCGCCGGACATGGTCGCGTAAACCTGCCCGCGCGGGCCGACGATCATCGAGTCGCCGAAAAACGAGTAGGTCACGTCATCGCCGACCCGGTTGGCGGCCGCGACGAACATGGCGTTCTCGTAGGCGCGCGCCAGACAATACGTGCGCCACTCGTCCTGGTGCGGCTTTTCATAGCTGCCGCAGACCACGAGCAGCTCGGCGCCCTCGAGCGCGAGCGCGCGCGCGGCTTCGGGAAAGGCCAGATCGTAGCCCATCAAAAGGCCGACGTTGCCAAAGGTCGTCTCGAAAACCGGGTACTTGAAGCCGGCTCGGAACGTCATGCGCTCCTCGCCTTTGAGGTGCGTCTTGCGATAGTCGCCGATCACCTCACCGTCCGGCCCGATCAGCACCGCCGAATCAAAGATGATCGACTCGACCTTCTCCTTCGAGGGTAGCCCGAACGCGATGTGCACGCCGAACTCCTGGGCGCGTTGCGACATCACCCCGGTCGACACGCCCGGCACGCGCTGGGCAAGATCGACGAAGCGCACCCCGCATTCGTAGCCGGTGGTGATCAACTCAGGAAAGATGATCAGATCGACCTTCTGCTGGCTGGCGATCTGGGCGACCAGGTCCGACATGCGGGCCAGGTTCTCTTCCATCTCGCCCAGTTTGGGCTTCATCTGGACTGTGGCGACGGTAACTTCTCTCATGGTGATCCCTTAATGGCACGAAAACGCGGCATTCCGCGTTTCGCGCGCTTCATCCCGCTGCTGGGCCGGTCGTTGTTGACCGGCATTGTATCATCCGCGAAGAAAATCGAACAGGTGTTCGATATCGGCCGGAAGCGGGGCCTCGAAGGTGACGGGTTTGCGTTTGCCGGGCAGAGTCAGGGTCAGCCGGGCCGCGTGCAGGCACTGCCGCCGGATCGGCAGCGAGGGTTTGGCATGCCCGTACACGGTGTCGCCGACGATCGGGCAGCGCAGGTAGGCGAAGTGCACGCGGATCTGATGCGTGCGCCCCGTCAGCAGGTTGACCTCGACCCAGCTGTGCCGGCCGTTGCCCCGGTTCTCGAAGTGCTCCAACACCTTGTATTCCGTGATCGCCATCCGGCCCTTGGCGGCCGGGACGACCGCCATGCGCTGCCGATCGTTGACGTCGCGGCCGATGGCGGCCTCGATCCGACCGGTGTCGGTGGGCGGCCATCCGTCGACCAGGGCCCGATAGATCTTTTCGATGCGGCGGTCCGCGAACTTGGCCTGCAGATCGCGATGAGCCCGGTCGTTCTTGGCGATCAGGATCAGACCCGAGGTGTCTTTGTCGAGCCGGTGAACGATCCCGGGGCGGGCCTCGTCGCCGACGCCCTCGAGCTCGGGATCATGGCCCAACACGGCGTTCACGAGTGTGCCCGTGGCATGGCCGACCGCCGGGTGCACGACCATGCCCGCGGCCTTGTTGACCACGATCACGTCTTTGTCTTCGTAAATGATGTCGAGCGGGATATCTTCGGCGATCGCCGTCGACGGCGCAGGCGCCGGCACCTCAACGGAGAGCTGCGCCTCCGCCGCCACGACCTGCGCCGGCTTAACGATGACGCGGCCGTTGACCGTGACGTGCCCGTTCTCGATCAGACGTTGGGCCTGACTGCGCGAGACGTCCGGAACGTGCGCGGTGACCAGCTTGTCCAGCCGATCAGGACTCGGCGCCAGAAACGCGTGAACCATTGTTTTCAGTAGGACTCCACAGCATGGCCAGAACCATCAGGACCACGCCGATCGTGATGCTCGCGTCGGCGACGTTGAAGATCGGGGCGTTCCACACGGCAAGCAGGCTGACGAAATCCGTCACCGTGCCGACCGTCAGCCGATCGATCAGATTGCCAAGGGCGCCGCCGAGCTGCAACCCGAGGATCAGGCGCAGGGCCCAGGCATCGCCCTGGATCCGGAAGGAATAGTAGATGATCGCCGCCGACACCACGATGGCGACCACGGTGAAGATCAGGCCGCCGGCCTTGAACATGCCGAAGGCGGCGCCGGTGTTCTGGATATGGAGCAATTGGGCCCACTGCCCGTATCCCGGGACGATCTCGACCGCCCCGCCCAGCGGCACGTTGGCTCGCACCCAGGCTTTTGAGAGTTGATCGACGGTGATCACAAAGGCCGCCGTCAGGTAGATCAAGACGTTCTTGAGTGTCAGTTTCATGGTTCCATGGGTGTGCCGCGCTACCTCGTTTTGCCTGCGCGGACACAACCTATCCATTTTAACGTATCTGGGCCAGGAATGGTTGTCGGCGCGGACGCATAGGACTTTCACGCCATTTGTGTTGACACGACACAAGGCCGCGGAGTAAAATGCGGCGGGTTTACGATTGAGAGTAGAAATGGACGCTGGACCTAGTTCGCACAAAGAGATCCTTTCCCCCCGCCCCTGATAGGCTCCTGGTGCCTGCCTCGCTGTCCCGCCCTTAGTTTGCGCCTGACAACGTGACACCGCCCGCCGCCTGTCCGGCGCGGGATGGGCTCGGCCACACCGGCCGGGCCGAACTGACGTTCCTGTCGAGAGCGTCGGAAGCGGAGGTGGTGCATGAATCAGTTGATCATCGACGATGCCGTGGAGCGCGTGCGCGTCGCCCTGGAGACGGGCCGCGTCGACGACGCGATCTCGTACCTCAACACGCTGCATCCGGCCGACCGCGCCGAAACGTTCGCCGACCTCGAAACCGAAGACCAGCACGAACTGCTGCCGCGCATGGACGCCGAATCGACGGCCGAGATCCTCGAGGAGCTCGAGGACGACGACGCCCTCGCCGCTACGACCCACCTCACCTCGGCCCAGCTGGCCGACGTGCTCGACGAGATGGAGCCTGACGCGGCCGCCGACATCCTCGGCGACCTGCCTCCCGAGCGCGCCGCCTCGGCCCTGGCCGAGATGGAAGACTCCTCCGACGTCCGCCCTCTCCTGGCCTACGAGGACGACACCGCCGGCGGCCTGATGACGCCCGAGTTCTTTGCGCTCCGTGAGACCATGACGGCCCAGAGCGCCATCGCCTTCCTGCGCGCGCGCGAGCCCGACGCCGAGACGCCCTACTACCTGTACGTGGTCGACGTGCAGGATCGGCTCGTCGGCGTGTTGGGGCTGCGCTCGCTCATCATGTCGTCACCCGGCCTGCTCGTCGGCGACGTGATGGAGCGCGACATCCGCACGGTGCAGGCCGGCACCGATCAGGAAGAAGTCGCCAACCTGATGACCAAGTACAGCCTGCTGGCGCTCCCGGTGGTGGACGTCGAAGGCAAGCTGGTCGGCGTGATCCGTTCGAGCGACATCGCCCACGTCATCGAGGAAGAGGCCACCGAGGACATCCACCGTCTGTCCAACATCTCCTCGGACGGCGATCTCGGCCCGTGGAGCCCGGTGCGCACCTCGGTGCAGCGCCGCCTGCCCTGGCTGTACATCAACCTGTTCACGGCCTTCCTGGCGGCCTGGGTGGTCAGTCAGTTCGAAGCCACCATCGCGCAACTCGCGGTGCTGGCGGTTTTCCAGTCGATCGTCGCCGGTCAGGGGGGCAACGCGGGCACGCAGACGCTGGCGATCATGGTGCGCGGCCTCGCGCTGGGCGAGATCGAGATCAGCGATATCGGCCCCGCGCTGCTGCGCGAGATCGGCATCGGGATGCTGCACGGCGTGGCGGTCGGCATCGCCGTCGGCATCGGCGCCTACCTGTGGAAAGGGATCCCGTTCCTGGGCGTGGTGATCGGCCTGGCCATGATCGGCAACATGATTGCGGCCGGTATGGCGGGCACGTTGGTGCCGCTGACGCTCAAGTCGCTCAAGCTTGACCCGGCGCTGGCGTCGGCCGTGCTTGTGACGACCGTGACCGATTGCGTGGGCTTCGGCCTGTTCCTGGGTCTGGCGACGGCCTTCCTGCCGTTGCTCAAGCCCGTTTAGGTCCCGGCACCGTCAGCCCGCAGCGATCCCGTCGTCGTCACGGCGAGCGATGCCGGCGAGCACGGCCTCGACCGCGTCGACCGTCGCGGCCTCCGGTGTCGGGCGCCCCGCCTGGGCGTGCAGGGTCTCCAGGATCATGCGGCCGAGCTCGGCGCGATTGGGCAGCGAAGCGCTGCGATCCAGGAACTCGGCCGCCAGGGCCTGGTCGCGTGCCGGCCAGGTTCCACCCGGGCCGGCTTCGATTTTCGTTTCGTTCGCGGCCGCCACCAATGCGTCGACGCTGAGCGCCGAGCGCTCCCACACCACCACGGTGCCCGCGGCCAGATCGCCCAGCCGACGTGATTGCGAATCGATGAACATGCACACGATGCCGGCGCCGTAGGCCGCGGGCAGGAAGTCGACCAGCCGCACCAGGTTGCGGATGAGGACCTCGACGGCGCCGGCCGGCTGCCCGTTGACGCGCAACACGCGCAGCCCGACCCAGCGCTTGCCCGGCGTCTGACCGTTCCAGACCAGCTCGAAGAACACGTAATAGCCCCAGAACAGGAGCATGCTCAGCATCACCAGCGCCAGGCCGACGAAGCCGAGCGAATCGGCGCCGTCGCCCTGCAACGCCCGCAACGCGAGCGCGAGGCCCAGAGCGACCACCAGCACCTGGATCAACACGATCAACAGGCTATCGACCAGGGCGGCCATGAACCGTGAGCCGAGCCCGGCCAACGCGTAACCGAAGCTCACGTTCTCGGGCGTCGCAACGGTCAGGTCCAGGTCAGTGGGTTGTGGTGCTGACATTCATCGCTCCTTGGGTTTGAGGGTCCGCGCGTTCTGCGTGTGGTACCCTTGCCCCGACATGTTGCCTGCGTCGACGTTCATCCAGCAGCGGCAGACCGATTGGCGCCGGCTCGAAGCGCTGCTCGCGCAAACCGAGGGCCCGGCCGTCCGGCTCTCACCCGATGAAGTGCGCGAGTTGGGGTTGCTGTACCGCAGCGCCGCGTCGGATCTCGCGCTCGCCCAACGCGATTACGCCAACCAGCCGCTGACGCAGTACCTCAACCGCCTCGTCGCCCGCGGGCACGCGACCGTCTACCGGGCCGAACCTCTGGCCGCGCGGCGCATCGCGCGCTACCTCACCCATGGGCTGCCGCAGACCTATCGGCGCCTGTGGGTCTTCGTCGCCCTGGCCTCGGCCCTGATGTTTGGCCCGGCCGTGATATCGGGTCTGCTGGTGGTGGCGGACCCCGAAATCGCGCGGGTCGTGCTCCCGGCCGGCACCCAGGACGTGATCCCGATCATCGAAGGCGGCGAACTGTGGACCGACATCCCGGTCGAGTCGCGCCCGTACGCGTCTGCGTTCATCATGCGCAACAACATCCAGGTCTCGATCCTGGCGTTCGCGGGCGGCGTCCTGCTCGGGCTGCTGTCGCTGTACGTGCTCGTCACCAACGGCCTGATGCTCGGCGGCATCCTCGGCCTGACCCACCATTACGGCATCGCGCTTGGGCTGTGGGACTTCATCATCGCCCATGGCGTGGTCGAGCTGAGCGTGATCTGCATCGCCGGGGCGTCGGGTCTGCGCATCGGCTGGGCCATCCTTCAGCCCGGTCTGTTGCGCCGCCGCGATGCGCTCGCCGCCGCCGCGCGGGATGCGCTGAAGCTGCTCTTGCCGTGCGTGCCGCTCCTGATCGTCGCCGGGCTGATCGAGGGTTTCATCTCCCCGAATGGCGCCATCCCCTTCGCCGTCAAACTTGCGGTCGGTCTGTCGACCGGCGCGCTGTTGCACGGCTATCTGCTCCTCGCCGGGCACGAGCCACGGAGCCGTCGCTAGGCCTGCGGGTTTCACAGCCGCATCCTCGCCTTGAGGTCCAGATAGCGATTGACCACGGCCAGCGAAAGCTGATCGGCCGGCACGTCGAGCGTGAGTACGCCCTGACGGTGCAGGGTCTCGAGCAGCGTGTGCCGCTCGTCGACGGTTTGCGCGGCCGCCACGTGCCGATACACACCGAGCACGTCGGTCGGCGGCGCCTCGGCCACGGCGGCGATATCGGGATCGGCGATGGTGACGACCAGCACCAGGCTCTGGCGCGCCAGTCGGCCGACGTGCCGGGCCAGCCCCGTCAGCGCGGGACCGCTGGTCAGATCGGTGAAGACGACCACGAGCGCGCGCTTGCGGTGCCGGCGACGCAGGTAGGCGAGCGCCCGACCGTAGTTGGGCTCGATCGGCGCGGTCGCGACGCCGTAGAGCGACTCGAGCATGCGGTAGAACTGGCCACGCCCCGCCTTGGGCTCGAGGTACGTACCGACCTGATCGGCGAACGTCATCACGCCGATCTTGTCGCCCTTGGCCGCGCCGACGTAGGCCAGCAGCAGCACGGCGTTGAGCACGTAGTCGAGCTTGGCGAGGTCGGCCACGGGGCTCTGCATCATGCGCCCGACATCGACGACGGCGATCACGCTCTGGCTGCGTTCGACCTGGTACTGCGTGGCGATCGGGCGACCGTGCCGGGCCGTCGCCTTCCAGTTGATGTGCCGGTATTCATCGTCGGGCTGATAGTCGCGCAGGCGCTCGAACTCGTTTCCGGAGCCGAGCATGCGGCTCGGCCGCACCCCCACGTCGCGCAATCGGTTGCGCCGCAGGCTCAGGTCGTAGCGGCGGACGTCGTACAGGTTGGGGTAGACCTTGACCGGCCCGGCGGCCGGATAGCGGGCCTGCCGGATCACCAGCCCGAGCGGGCTCAGCCATCTCAAGACGACATCGGCGAAGGCATAGTCGCCGCGCCGCAACGGCCGCACCTGATACGCCCCGGTCCACACCCCGCCGGCCGGGCAGGCTCCTGCAAAGACCCGCTGGCTGATGACGAACGCCTCCGGGGCCTCGTCGCGCACCCAGAACCGCGCGGCCCGGCGGCCGCGCTCGACGACGCGCACGGTGACCGTGTTGTCGGCGTTCAGGCTGAGGCGCTGGTCGTGTCTGCGGCTGACGTCGAAGCGGGTCGCATCACCGGCCGCGCGCCGGTCGAGCGCGATCAGACCCAGCGCACCCAAAAAGTAGGCCAGCGCGACCCAGCCCAGAGCCGGCGCCCAGGTGGCCAGGGCGAGCACAAGGGCCGTGAGGCCGAGCAACAATCCGCCGCGAAGCGTCAGAGCCATGGCGAGCGTGTACTCCGATCAGCGCGGGACGTCGACCTGACCGAGCACGCGCAACAGCACGGCGTCGGCGTCGAGCCCTTCGATCTCGGCCTCGGGCCGCAGCACCAGCCGGTGACGCCAGGCCGGCGTCGCCAGGAACTTCACGTCATCGGGCGTCACGAAGTCGCGGCCCTGCAGAGCCGCGAAGGTCTTGGATGCCAGCAGCAGCCAGGTGGCGGCGCGGGTGCTGACGCCCAGCAGGATGTCGGGCGACTTGCGTGTGGCGGCGCCAAGCCGCGCGATATAGGTCAGGATGCCGTCCTCGACCACGACCGTCTGGATCGCCTGCCGGGCCGCCTGCAACCGGTCGGCCGTGAACACCGGCTGCAGGCCCGTCGCCGCCAGCGCGTGGGCGTCAAAGCCGTTGTGGTAGCGGCGGAGCACCTCGACCTCGGACTCCAACGTGGCGTAGCTCACGACCACCTTGAAGAGAAAACGGTCGAGCTGCGCCTCGGGCAGCGGGTACGTGCCCTCGTATTCGACCGGGTTCTGGGTCGCGACCACCATGAACGGCTGGGGCAACTCATGGCGCACGCCGTCGAGGTTGATCTGGCGCTCCTCCATCGCCTCGAGCAGCGCCGACTGCGTCTTGGCCGGAGCCCGGTTGATCTCGTCGGCGAGCAGCACCTGCGTAAAGAGCGGGCCGCGCTTGAGGTTGAAGCGGCCCGAGGCCATGTCGAACACGCTCGTGCCGAGCAGATCCGACGGCATCAGGTCGGGCGTGAATTGCACGCGCGTGAACTGCGCCTCCACCAGATGCGCCAACGTTTTGGCCATCAAGGTCTTGGCGGTGCCGGGCACGCCCTCGAGCAAGACATGGCCGCCGGTGAGCAGCGCGGTGAGCAGCAGTTCGAAGTGGGGCTCGAGGCCGACCAGCACCTTACCGGATTCGGTTTGGGCCGTGCGCGACCAGGCGCGAAGGTCTTCCAGGCTCATGAGTGTCGGGTCTCCTCATTCAAGCGCCGCGCGGCCGTGTGGGCCAGACGCAGCAACTCGGCTTCATCGTTGGATTCGCTCAACCGCGCGAGCAGACGCTCCAGGTCGTTGTCGGGTCGCTCGGGCCGTGCGGCGTTGACGCGCGCGACGAACTCGCCGTCGGCCAGACCCGGATCGATACGGTAGCGCTGGCCGATGACGCGCTTGAGGCGTTGGCGATAGTCGTCGGCTGCGGCGCGACGATGCCCGGCGCGCCGGCTGAGCTGCGCCAATGCGTCGACGTACTCGAGCGGCGCGCGGCGCGTGCGCTCCGCCTGCGTCGGCACCGGGCGGCCGAAGGGGCGCCCGCGCAACCAGAGCGCCACGACGACCAACACGATCGCGAACAACACGGCCTGGCCCGCCGGCGTGCGCAGCAGCCAGGCCTCCGGGCCGATCACATCTTGCTGCGGCACGCCGCCGGCCGCTCTCCGCCCGAGGTGCCACTCGTCGAAGCGCACGCGCCGGGGAGCCGTGGCGGTCGCGAGGTTGAGCGCCAGCCGCGCCAGGTCTGGGTCGCGCAGCCCGCTGTTCGAGAACGCGCCGATCGTCGTCGCCAGCGTCACTGAACCGCGCCCGAGCTTGAAGGTCACGGCAACGGGTTTGCCGGCCGCTTCCAGGATCGGCACGGCATCGATGCGTGAGCCCGTCAACGTGGCCGTGGTCGTCAGCGCCTGCGTGAAGATCGGCTCGGCCAGCACGGGCAACACAGCCCGCACGGTCGAGCGCGAGACCCCCACGGCGTAGCCAAAGTGGCCGAAGATCGCGCCGGCCGTCAGCCCGTCCCCCACGATCAACAGCCGGCCGCCGCGCGTCTCGAGGCCTCGCTCGACCCTGTCCCACTCCGCCTCGGTGAAGACCCACAAAGGCTCGAGCACGACCAGCACCTCGTCGGGCTCGGGCGCCGTGAAGCTCGGCTGCGGTCCGGTGACCACATCGTAGTCGAGCGCCGCAAGCCATTCGGCCAGGGCCGCCGAACCGTTCGGCGCGGTCGAGACCGCTGAGTGAGCCGGCAGCTGCTGTGGTTGCTGAAGCAGGAGCGTCAGCACGCCGACGGCCAACAGCGCCAGGAACAGGACCAGGGTGAACCAGAGATCGCGACGACGGGTCATGCGCGCCCCCGCAGGTCGTTCACGTCGGCGGCGTACCTGGCGAACACGTCGGCGCCCACGCTCTGCTCGCCGTACCAGACGCGGTCGAAAACGTCGATGACGGCGGAGAGCCCGGTGGCGAGGTCGGGGCGACCGCGCAGGCGCGTCAGATACTCGTGGTTGGTCAGCGCGCGATCGTAACGCAGCGCGCCCTTCTCATCGAGGGCCAACAGCGTGCCCAGATAGAGCAGCCGCACCGCCTGGCGATAGTCTCCGGCCGCCGCCAGCGCATCGGCTCGGCTGAGCGCTTCGTCGGCGCTGGTCGCCTCCGTGCCCGCATGCGGCGACGCCACCGCGCGCTCGCGCACGACCGAGCGCCGCAACCCCCACACGCCCGCGACCAACAGCGCCGCCAGCAACAGGCCGAGCGCGACGACCCAGGCGAGGTTGAGGTCAGGCACGGCCGAATCGCCGCCCAGCGAGCGGACCCATTCCAGGAAGCGGCGCCAGAGGTCGGCGAGCCATGCCTGCAAGCCGGATCCCTGGCTTGCCTCCGAGTATCTGGGATCGCTCAGGATCGTGGCCAGCGACGTCAGGTCGGCGTCGGTGTGGCCGGCGCCGGTCCATTCCGCGCGCACCGCGACCAGGGTGTCGACGAAGTCGCGCAGCTCTGAACGCGAGGACCCGGGATCGCGTAAGACGACGGCGATGAGCCGGGTCGTCACCGGCAGCTCGCGGCCGTCGGCGAGCTCGACGGCCGTGATCGCCTCCCAGGCGTCTGCTTCGGCCGCCAGCGCCTGGCGCTCCGACGCCGTGACGGGATCCTTCAGACCGGCGACGAGTTCGCGCGTGGCCGCCAACCGAGAATCGAAATCCGCCAGCGCCACCGGCGCAGGGTGCGCCAGGACACGCGCCGTCGTCGACACGAGGAGCGCGGCAATCAACAGCGTCAGCCCGAGGCTAACGGCCGCCAAGCGATTGCAGCGCAAAGATCACCCCCACCAGCGCGCCCCATAGGGCGATAAAGAACGCGATCAGCGCCAGCGACATGAGGAAGAACTGGCCCAGGTCCTGGCCGCGGAGGAACTTCTCGGCCTGGATGTCGGGAGCGGCGCGCAGGGCGGCCTGCGTCGATACGCCGGCGCGTTCTTGGGCGCGCAGCGAAAGATCGAGCGCCTCGAAACGCGTGCGCAGGTCAAGGTACCAGTGCCCGGTGAACAAGATCGATAGCGGGTACACGAGCACGGACGTCAGGGAAGTCGTCAACACGGCGCCGACCGAGCCGCCCGCCACTGCCGGCAACAGATCATTGAGATCGTTATAGCCCATGCCCTGCAAGGGCAGCAGCACGATCATCGCCAGCACCGCCAGCGGCCCCACCATGACGGCCTGCTCGAAAAGCCCGATCAGCCACAGAGCCCCCACCGTGGCCCACAACCGCTGGCGCACCAACAGCCACGCGCGTTTGACGGCCGCCCAGGCCTGGCGACCTTCGACCATCGCGATCGTCACTGTCATCGGCGCCACCGTACCAAAGGCGACCAGCATCGGCAGCCCCGTGAACCAGCCGACGCAAGGCACGATAAACCAGATGATCGCGGCCAAGTACACGCCGAAGAGCACGGCGAAGACCGCCACCAGGTTCCAGGCGACGCCTTTAAAGCGGCGCAATGCTTCACGCAGGCCGATGGCCTCGCCCTGCAGATCGGCCAGAAAAACAATGTTGACCAGGGGCACCACCAGCCCGAACGACAGCGCCATCTCCAACAGGCTCGCCAGATTCTGCATCACGCTGGCCAGCGAGTTCGCCATCGAGTAGGTCGAGAAGGAGCCCACATTCGTCGGGTCGGCGTTCCGCAGCTCGGGGAAGATCTGGATGGTGATATAGCTCTGCACCGCGAGCGCCGCCGCGCTCAACAGCATCCCGGGCAGCAGCCCGACCGCGGCCACGATGAAATACTGTTTAAAGCGGTGTCGATAACTTCGGATCGTTTGATCGAATAGCTCAGCCACCGTGCGCGCGCGAAAAACCATTGCCACCCCGCACCTCCACAAATAGCGCCCCGTGCACAAAGCAAAAGGGATTATAGCGATATGCGGCGCCGCCGCGCGCCGTCACACGATCAACATGGCGTCGCCGAACGAAAAGAAGCGATAACCCACACGCTTGGCCTCCTCGTAGGCCGCCAGCATCCGATTGCGACCGGCGAGCGCCGAGACCAGCATCAGCAGAGTTGATTTCGGCAAATGGAAGTTCGTGACCAACCCGTCGACGACGCGCCAGGCAAACCCCGGCGTGATGAACAGGTCGACGACGCCCTCGAACGGCGCGAGCGCCCCGCCCGTCGCCGCGGCCGCGGCTTCGAGCGTGCGCGTGGTCGTGGTGCCGACGGCGATGACCCGCCCCCCGCGCGCGCGCGTGGCCGCGATCGCGGCGATTGTCTCGGCCGGCACCGTGCACCACTCGCCGTGCATGTGGTGACGGCCGAGGTCCTCCACCTGCACGGGCTGAAAAGTGTCGGAGCCGACATGGAGCGTGACCTCGGCCCGCTCGATGCCCTGCGCTGCGAGGCGCGCGAGAAGTTCGGTCGTGAAATGCAGGCCGGCCGTGGGCGCGGCGGCGGAGCCCGGCACGCGTGCATATACGGTCTGGTAGCGCTCGGGGTCCGTCAATCGCTCGTGGATGTACGGCGGCAGCGGCATCTCGCCGGCCCCGCCCAACGCCGCGCGTACATCTTCCGAGAAGGCGACGACCCGGCGCGGGCCGTCGAGCACCTCGACGACCTCGGCCGACACCGGCGCGCCGTCGAGCGTGTAGCGCGTTCCGACCCGCGCACCCTTGCCGCCGACGAAGGCCTCCCAGCGCAGGAGGTCGATCTGGCGCAGGAGCAGGATCTCGCCGCGCCCGCCCGTGGATTTGTGCACCGGCAGTCGCGCCGGGATGACGCGCGTGTTGTTGAAGACCAGCAGGTCGCCGGGTCGCAGCAGCGTCGGCAACGCGTTGAAGACCTGATGAGCGAAGGCCCCACCGTCGCGCGGCACGACCATCAACCGCGACGAATCGCGCGGCTCGAGCGGGGTCTGGGCGATCAGCCCTTCAGGCAGGTCGTAGTCAAAATCCGAGAGACGCATGGTCGAAGGGTGAGGCGCGATGGGCTCGGCGCGACTGGACCGACGCCATTCATGCGCGATCGGCGAATGACCGCGCGCGCCGCCTATTTGTTCCAGAAGCGCGCCGCGAGATTGAGCAAGACCGTCGCGACGATGCTGATCACGATCGATGAAACCAGCGGGATCGACACCTGCCAGCCTTCGCCGCCGAACGACAGGTCGCCGGGCAGCCGGCCAAGCGGCAGGTTGATCCGCGCCGATCCCCACAGCACCAGGCCGAGTACGACGATCACGCCGCCCACGAGCACCAGCCATCGGCCCAATTGCGCGCTATCCATGACGGGCCTTACACCAGGCGCGGCTGATCGCCGGCTGCCGGCGGCTCGATGCCGAGGTGTCCGTACGCGGCACGGGTGGCGATCCGGCCCCGGGGCGTGCGATCCAGAAAGCCCAGTTGCAACAGGTACGGCTCGACCACGTCCATAATCGTGTCGGCTTCCTCGCTGATCGCGGCCGCGATCGTCTCGAGACCGACCGGCCCGCCGCCGTACTTCTCGACGATCGCGCGCAAAACGCGGCGGTCGATCTCGTCGAGGCCGAGCGGGTCGACCTCGAGCAGGTTCAGGGCCTCGGCCGCGACGGCCTGGGTGATCACGCCCGACGCACGCACCTGTGCAAAGTCGCGCACGCGCTTGAGCAGGCGCAGCGCCACGCGCGGGGTCCCGCGGGCTCGCCGCGCCACCTCGGCCACGCCGCCGGGCTCGACCGGCACGTCGAGCAGGCCGGCCGCGCGCGCCACGATCGAGCGCATGGCCGGCAGGTCGTAGTAATCGAGCCGGAAGGTCGCGCCGAAACGGGCTCGCAGCGGCGCCGTCATCAGGGCGAGACGCGTGGTGGCGCCGATCACGGTGAAGCGCGGCAACGCGAGTCGGATGCTGCGCGCGCTCGGCCCCTTGCCGATGACGATGTCGAGGGCGAAGTCCTCCATCGCCGGGTACAGCACCTCTTCGATCGCGCGGCCGAGACGATGGATCTCGTCGATGAAGAGGATGTCGCCGGCCCGCAGGTTGGTCAGGATCGACGCCAGGTCGCCCTGACGCTCGATGGCCGGCCCGGCCGTCACCTTGACGTTGACGCCCATCTCGTTGGCGATCACGTGCGAAAGCGTGGTCTTACCCAGGCCCGGCGGGCCGTAGAACAGCACGTGGTCGAGCGGTTCACGGCGGCCACGGGCGGCGTCGATCAGGATGCCCAGGTTCTCGCGGACTTTGTCCTGCCCGACGATATCGCCCAGCTTTTTGGGCCGCAGCGCGTGATCGACGTCGTCGGGTTTCTTCTCGGGCCCCAGTAGGCGCTCATTTGTTTCAGCCATTGGGGCGATTATACGCGTTTCGCTCCTCGCCCCCTCGGGTCGACCCGATCGGTCGTATCGCCGTTTCCGGGAGAGCCGGTTGAGCGGCGCTACAGTTCGGCACGATCACGTCAACCGTCCGCCGCACGCGGCGCACGACGCGGCGCGATCCGGTTACAATCGGGCCAATTCATCTCGGAGAAACCCAATGAGCGCCAACGTCTTCCCCTCCAAGCACCCCTTGGTGGCCCACAAGCTCGCCCTGTTGCGGAGCGTCGACACCCAGCCCAAGAAGTTCCGCGAACTGGTGCGCGAGATCGCGATCCTGTTGGCCTACGAGGCCACCGCCGATCTCGACCTGAAAGAAGTCGACGTGGTCACGCCGATGGAGAAGACGGTCGGCCATGAATTGACCTACGATATCGGGTTGGTGCCGATCCTGCGCGCCGGGCTGGGCATGGTCGAGGGCGTATGGGAGATGATGCCGCAGGCCGAGGTCTGGCACATCGGCCTCAAGCGCAACGAGCGCACGCTCGAGCCGATGCAGTACTACGCCGTCAAACCGGTCGAGCCGCATGCGCAGGTCTGCCTGATCCTTGACCCCATGCTGGCGACCGGCGGTTCGGCCTCGGCCGCGATCACGCTGTTGAAGTCGTGGGGCGTCAAGCGCGTAAAGTACCTGGGCCTGATCGCGGCTCCGGAGGGCATCGCGCGACTGCAGGCCGATCACCCGGACGTGCCGATCCATGTCGGCGCGGTCGATGACCACCTCAACGAGGTCGGCTACATCGTGCCCGGCCTCGGCGACGCCGGCGACCGGCAGTTCGGCACAGCGTAAGGCAGAGGAAGCGGGAGGAGGCTGGATTGTCCCTCCTCCCTCCTCCCTCCTCCCTCCTCCCCAAAATGCTCCCCCTGATCGCTTTCTTCGCCGCACTCGGCCTCAGCGTCCTTGGGACGCTGCTTGGCCTGTGGGCGGGCAAGCGCTTCGGGATCCTGCAGGCGCCCGGCGGCCGCCGCAAACATCGCCAACCGGTGTCGCGGCTCGGCGGGTTGGCGCTCCTGTTCGGGTTCTGCGGCACCGCCCTCGGTTTGTATCTGTTTTCGGACCTGCCCGCGGATGCCAACCTCCATTTGCCCCTCGCCGGCGCGCTGGCCGGAACGGCTTTTGCGATCGTCTGGGGATTGGCTGATGACGCGCTCGAGTTGCCGGCACAGCCGCAGTTCTTGCTTCAGGCGATCACGGCCCTGATCGCCATCGCCGCCAATCTGGTGATCGGCGAGGTCACCCTACCGGCGGCGTTCACACCCGATCAAGGCCCGACGCCGTTCGGCTGGTACGTCAGCGTGCCCCTGACCGTGTTCTGGGTGATGGGCATGATGAACACCGTCAACTGGCTCGACGGGCTCGACGGCCTGGCGACGGGCGTGGCCGCCATCGCCGCGGCCTGCTTTGCCGCGCACTCCTTTCAGTTGCACCAGAACGTCGTGGCCCTGTACTCGTTGGCGCTTTGCGGCGCGTGTGTGGGTTTTCTGCTCTTCAACTTTTATCCGGCCCGGATCTTCCTGGGCTCGGCCGGCGCGATGGGCCTCGGCATGGCGCTGGCCGGGCTCTCGATCATCGCGCCGGCCCGCGTGATGACGGCCCTGCTCGTGCTCGCGATCCCGATCGCGGACGTGGCCTTTCAGATCGTCGATCGCTGGCGCCGGGGCCAATCGCCGTTGCGCGGCGATCGTGGTCACATCCATTTTCGCCTTTCGGATCTCGGTTTCTCACAGCGCCCGATCGTGTTGGGCTACTACGTGGTCTGCATCGTCTATGGCCTGGCCGCGCTTTGGATCGAGTCGCGCTGGGTCAAGGTCGGCATCTTCGTCGCGCTGGTCGCCGGTGTCTTCCTGCTGCTGACGTGGCTGCGCGCCCGACAATCGGCGGCCGGCGATGCCAGGCGGCCCAGTTAGCGGCGAGATCGATACCGCCGGAAACGAAAAGAGCGGCGCGTTGCGCCGCTCTTTTCGTTTCCGGCGGATCCGGATGACCCGCCGTCACACGGTTCACTTCTGCAGCGAAGTCAGGTTGACGCCAAAGATCGGGTTGGCACAGGCGAAGCCCGTGCACAGCCGGTACGTGGTGCTTGACAGGACCGACGTGGTGCCGCCGAAGGTCACGGCCCTCAGCGAATACGTGGCCGAGTTGCTTGACACCCCCGAACCCGACAACCCGCCTTGTAGCGTGCTGTTGGCCAGTCGGAACGACGACGACGTCAAAGCCGCCCAGGCCGTGCCGCCGGCGAACACAATCGCCGCCACGGCGAGGCCGAACGAGAGCAAGCGTCTGCGTTGCATGATCCCTCCTTAGCGGATGATCAGCGCGACTTCGATCACGCCCGTGCCGCTTTCGAGCTCGCCCATGGCTTTGCCCAGGATCGCGCCCGGGACGTATTCGGTCGCCAGCATGGCGTGGCCGCGCACCGACGATGTGGTGAGCAGGTCGCCGCGATGGATCGGCCCGTTGGCGGCCGTCACCTTCACCGGCACGATGCCGACGAAAGCCACCGGCACGGTGCCCGTGGGGTCATCGTGCAGAGCGGCGGTGCCGCCGACGAAACCGGGTTGGGTCGAGTACACGCCCAACACCGCGGTGGCGTAGGGCTTGGTCGACAACTCGACCGCGCGGTCCTTCGAGTCGCTGATCACGAGCACGTCGCCGGGCTGCAGGCGAGCCGCGGAGCCGTCGACCTCGATCCGCTCGGCGAAGTCCGCGCCGCCACCGGCGAACGCGCCATCGGCCGTGACATTGCCCGTCCCGCTGACGCGGAAGCGGAGGTTCGAGCATGAGCGCGAGGAGCCGCTGCCCTGGCAGGCACGGATAAAGTCTCCGGAGTTACTACCGTTCGCCAGGACGAGCACGGTGCCGTCAGTGCCGTTGGCCACCGTCAGCGCACCGTAATCGGTGCCCTGATTGGCAATCGTGTGACTGCTGCCGACCACGGCGCCGCCAACCAGGCTCATGGCATAGGGCGAACCGGTGAGAGGTTGTCGCGGCGTCAGGGTCTCGCCGTTCACCGTGATCTCGGCCCATAGCGGTTGGGCATAGATCGCCGGATCTGGACCGCCGAGCGTGTGGAGCGCGGCTTCGCCGATGGGGAAGTTGAACAACCCATCGGTGACGGTCACGGTCGCGGTGTCGGTGTAGGCATGGGTACACGAGCCGGTCGAGCAACCCATGTAAACCACAGTCATCGTGACGTCGCCGTTAACCGGAGCGCCCGCCGATGTGAGCAGGCGCCCCTGAAAGCCCACCTGATTAAACGGCGACGTACAGGCGGTGACGACCAGGGTGACCACCAAACCAAGGATCGTGTTCCAGCGTAGCTGTCGCATGCGTGTCATGGTGCTGATGTCTCCTGTGTGAACGCGGATCCGTTGACTGCGCGGGGCAAGCGACCTGGCTTGCGGTTGGATGGGTTCGATGGATCTCCCTCCGAGTGCTGTGGCGCGGTTATAACCCAAAACAAACCTTCAATCAAGGTTGGGGATGTCGCAATCGGGATTAACGCAAGCCGGCTGGGGTTTTCGGGCGCGGAAGCCACGGGTCAGCCCGGCCGGGATGAATGCGGCGATCATCGGGGAGATCAAGATTTCGGGCTGCGCCCCGACCCTAAGTCTCCTCTGATTGTTGTCTACTTTCCAATCAGTATTCGACTCGCAAGCCGGTCAGCCGGACGAGCACGAGCTCGACGATCCAGATGAGCGGCATGGCCACGGCGTTGATCAACAAGGCCACGCTCACGGCGCTGGCCAGAGCCGCGGTGGCGCCCAGCGCCGGTTCGGTCAACCAGCCCGCCAGGAGGCCGCCAAAGCCGGCCCATGAGATGACGCCGATGATGACGACCACGATGGCGACCGCGGGCAACCAGGCGCGTTGATCGGAGCGCGAGGGCAACATGGCGTTGCCGACGGCGAAGAGCAGATAGATCCACAGCCACGAGTCCGGCGCGCCGGGCACGGCTGCCAACCCGACCAGCGCGGTCGCCAGGTCGCCCTGCACCAGCGCCGTGCCGACCGGCCCCAGACCGAGCAGTTGCTGACCCACCCACCCCAGCGTCAACGCGCCGACCAGGAGCGGCGCCGCCCCGATCAGGGCTTCGCGCAGCACGTCCGTGCGCTCGGTCTCGACGAAGCCGAGGCGCAGGTGGCCGTCGGTCGTGCGTTCGGGGAAGACCGAGAACCGGCCGGTGCGCACGCCCAGCACCGTCGCGATCACCCAGTGGCTGGTCTCGTGCAAGACCACACCGGGCAACACGGTCAGCGAGTACGTGATCATGGCGATGTCGGGGTCGCGAAAGATGAGCAGCCAAAGCCCCTGGAGGTGTCGATTGATCCAGCGCTCGCTGAGGACCAGCAGGACGAGCACGAAGGCCAGGGCCAGGATCGGGAGAAATGAGGGCATGCGGTTTGAGATCGGTCGAGCCGGCTGCGTCTCGGGTTGACTCTACAACAGATCTTGCGACGTGGGAGACGCTCGGGCTCAATCTCGACCGGCGATCAACACCTGCTGGCGCGAGTCGCTCTGGAACGGCTTCTCGCCGTAGTTGCCGTGCTTGGCCAACACGCGCAGACCGGCCCCGGCCACCAGCGCGTCGAGCTCCTGCGGGAAGAATTGCCGCATGCTGAGCGCCAGGTCGACCGCCGGCTCGTCGTCGCGCTCGAACCGCCAGGTGATGGCGTTGACCTGCGTCGCGCGGTCGTAGCGGTTGCGCTCGCTCAGTCGAACCGTGCGGCCGGCCGCCGACTCAAAGGTCCCCAGGTCATGCCAGCGGCTCGGATCGCGCGACAGGATCTCGAGCGACGGATTGAAGACATCGATCACCACTCGACCGTCGGGCGCCAGATGGCGGCGCACCGCGGCCAGACAGTCGCGCACATCGGCCGTTTCCTCAAGGTGACAGAGCGAGTTGATGGGGATAAAGATCAAGTCGAAGGCCGCAGCCAGGGCGAAGTCGCGCATATCGGCACACACCCAGCGCACAGCGCTGCCCTGCGTATCCGCGCGCCGCCGCCCTTCGGCAAGCATCGCCGGGCTTCGGTCGAGCCCGGTGACGGCCAGCCCGCCTTGCGCCAAAGGCACGGTCAAGCGGCCGGTGCCGCAGGCCAGCTCGAGCACGCGGCCACCCGCGCGCGCCGCCTGGCGCTGGTAGAAGGCCAGCTCGCCTTTGGCGGGTCCGGCGTGCACGCTGTCGTACAGATCCGGGCGCGCATAGAGATGTTCGAGCATTCAGCGTCACCCCAAAAGACGAGATGCGCAGCCGGCGATCGCCGGCTGCGCATCTCGCGTCGATCGAAACGGATCCGCTCAGGCCGCGGCGCGCACGATCACGCCGAAGTCGGCGGTCTTGAGGCTGGCGCCACCGACCAACGCGCCGTCGATGTCGGGCTGAGCCAGCAGCTCGGCGGCGTTGGCCGCCGTGACCGAGCCGCCGTACTGGATGCGCAACGCGGCCGCGACGTCGGCGCCGTACAGCCCGGCGATCACGGCGCGGATGTGCTGGGCGATCACGGCGTTGGCGCCTTCGGGCGTCGCCGCACGACCCGTGCCGATCGCCCAAATCGGTTCGTAGGCGATCACGGTCTTGAGCACGTCGGCGGCCGGGATGTCGGCGTAGGCCGCTTTCACCTGGCTCGAGACGACGGCGCCGGTTTCGCCGGCCTCGTACTGCGCCAGGGTCTCGCCGACGCACACGATCGGGGTCAGGCCGTGGTTGAGCGCGGCCCTGGTCTTCTTGTTGACGCTCTCGTCGGTCTCGCCGAAATACTGGCGGCGCTCCGAGTGGCCGATGACCACATACTGACACAGGCCCTTGAGCATCGGGGCCGAGATCTCGCCCGTGTAGGCGCCGCTGTCGGCCCAGTGCAGGTTCTGCGCGCCAAGGCCGATCCCGCTTCCGGCCAGCACCGGGGCGACCCCGGCCAGAGCCACGAACGGCGGCACGATGACGCGCTCGACGCCGCTGACTGACCCGATCTCGGCGACCAGGGCTTGAGCCAGCGCGACCGCCTCAGCCGGCGTCTTGTTCATCTTCCAGTTGCCGGCGATGATTTTGGTGCGCATATATCCTCCGTAGGGGCGAAGAAGGGCGACCCGGTAATTCGGCCCGCCGGGGCGGCCCTTCCGGCCGCCCATCGGCCGCCCGTCTACGCCTTATTTGTCGTTGAGCGCCGCCAGACCCGGCAGCGTGCGGCCTTCGAGCATCTCGAGGCTGGCGCCGCCGCCGGTCGAGATGTGCGTGATCTTGTCGGCGAGGCCGGCCTGTTCGATCGCGGCCACCGAGTCGCCGCCGCCGACCACCGTGGTCGCGCCGCAGCTCGCGACGGCCTGCGCGACCTGGTTGGTGCCGGCCGCGAAGCGCGGGAATTCGAACACGCCCATCGGGCCGTTCCACACGACGAGGGCGCTCCCCTTGAGCGCTTCGGCATAGGCGGCGACGGTCTTGGGGCCGATGTCGAGGATGCGCCAGCCGGCCGGAACACCGCCGGCCACGTCGATCGTGCGCATCTCGGCGTTGGCGTCGAACGCATTGGCGATGACGGCGTCGACCGGGAGCAGCAGTTTCCCGCCCGCCTTGGCCAGCGTGGACTTGGCGGTGTCGAGGCTGCTTTCTTCGACGAGCGAGTCACCCATCTCGAGGCCCTGGGCCTTGAGGAACGTGTTCGCCATGCCGCCGCCGATGAGCACTTTGTCGGCCTTGGCGAGCAGGTTGTCGATCACGCCGATCTTGTCCGAGATCTTGGCGCCGCCGAGGATGGCGATGTACGGGTGCTTGGGGTTGTCGACCGCGCCGCCCAGGTACTCGATCTCCTTCTCCATCAGCAGGCCCGCCACTGCAGGCAGGTGATGGGCGATGCCCTCGGTCGAGGCATGCGCGCGGTGGGCCGAGCCAAAGGCGTCATTGACGTAGACGTCGGCCAGCACCGACAACCGCTTGGCGAAGGTCGAGTCGTTCTTCTCCTCTTCCGGGTGGAAGCGGACGTTCTCGAGGACGTAGACCTCGCCGGCCGTGATCACGGCTGCGGCTTCTTCGGCCACGGTGCCGACGCAATCGGGCACCAGCTTGACGGGCTTGCCCAGCAGCTGGCTGAGCCGCTCGGCCGCCGGCTTGAGCGAGTACTTGGCCTCGGGGCCGCCTTTTGGCCGCCCGAGGTGCGAGGCCAGCAGGAGCGCTGCGCCGTGTTCGAGCAGGTACTGGATCGTCGGCAGCGCCGCGCGGATGCGCGTGTCGTCGGTGACCACGCCGTCCTTCAACGGGACGTTGAAGTCGACCCGCACGAACACCTTCTTCTTCTTGAAGTCGATGTCGCGGATGGTTTTCTTGTTCATGGTGGTGTTGCCACCTCGTCGTACCGGGAAGAGCGCAAAAGGCGGGGTGCTCCGTGTCCGGGGATTCGCCCCGGACACGGAGCACCCCGCCTTTCGCGGATCTTG